>WNGF01005261.1_pt1 | contig 20222 bp, 18 predicted proteins | sample 5400641 | NCBI WGS metagenome assembly WNGF01 (sample SAMN13153371, study PRJNA577476) | soil metagenome | isolation source: 80 cm soil or saprolite under grassland replicate 2 | place: USA:California | collected 2016-06-15
CCCCGGGACATGCGGCGGGTTGAGCTGCCGGCGATGGTCTGTTGCGGCGACCGCGACCCGTTCGTGCCGGTGGACCACGCCTGGGGCATGACCCGCCAGCTGCCGGACGGCCGCCTGTTCGTCGCTCCGGAGTGCGGACACGAGGTCATGGTCCGGCGGCCCGCCCTGTTCAACGAGGCCTGCGGAGGCTTCTACAGGTCGACAGCGGCGATCGCCCGCGAGCGGGCAACGCATCCAGACGCGGAACAGGCACCTCCGGCCGAGCCAATCGGGGGCGAGGACGTCACGCTCTGAGCCGCTGACGGGGAACCTGTCCAACGTGCGCACGGCGAATGTTGGGCGCCCTGGAAGGGCCCCTCCGAGTTGCGTAGCGGCGAGTGTCGCCCGCATGAAGGACGCGCTCGTGGGCGCCAAGAGGCGTCCAGCCTGCCCACGACCGTGCCGAGCGTTCGCCCACTGAACGTCATGCAGGAACCGAGGCAGCAGATGCCGCCACAGCGCCGCGGGTGTCCTCCGCCGCGGAAGCGTGGATACTGTCAGGACCACGACGAGGAGGCCCACCCGAGTGACCGACGCGCGACCTACCGCGGTGCCGCCCCAGGCCCCGGCCCAGCCATCGTCGCAGCTGTCGTCTCAGGGGTCGTCCGAGGCGCGCCTCGTGCGGGTGGCCTTCCCGGCCCCGCTGCCCGCCGGCCGCGCGGCGGGCGGCGCGATCCCGGGTCCCGCCGCGGCGAATGTCGCGCTCGTCACGCTCGATCGACCGGCCCAGCTCAATGCCCTGTCGTTCGCGCTGCTCCGACAGCTGGCCGCGGCGCTCGAGGCGCTCGACGCCGACCCGGCCTGCCGCTGCATCGTCCTGACCGGAGCCGGCGACCGCGCCTTCGCGGCGGGCGCCGACATCAACGAGCTTGCTGCCCAGACACCGACCAGCCTGGCGGCCGGTGACGAGTTCGCGGTCTGGGACCGGATCGGGCAGATTCGGACGCCGATCGTCGCGGCCGTCCGGGGCCACGCCCTGGGCGGTGGCTGCGAGCTGGCGATGGCCTGCGACATGATCGTGGCCGGGGATGACGCCCAGTTCGGGCAGCCGGAAATCAAGATCGGGGTCATGCCTGGCGCCGGCGGCACCCAGCGGCTGACGAGGGCGCTCGGCAAGGCCAAGGCGATGGAGCTGATCCTGACCGGCCGGCCGATCACCGCTGGCGAGGCGGATGCCATGGGCCTGATCACCTCGGTCGTTCCGGCCGAAGCCACCGTCGACGCGGCGCTGGAGCTTGCCGCCCGCGTCGCGGCGATGCCGCCGCTGGCCGTGCGGGCGGCCAAGGAGTCCGTCAAGCAGGCCTACGAGCTGTCGCTTGCCGCCGGCCTGGAGCTGGAACGGCGGAGCTTCTTCATGCTCTTTGCAAGTGACGACCAGAGGGAGGGGATGGCCGCCTTCGCCGAGAAGCGGCCGCCCAAGTGGTCGGGCCGCTAGGCTACGACTGAACCGCAACGAATCCAGACCGAGCACGGCGACAACGGACGACGAGCGCGCACAACGATGACGGGAGGTCGGTGATGGAGCGCGACTTTGGCGGTGGCTCCGACTACGGCCGTGACATCGAGCGCGACATGGGTGACGCGCCGCCGGAAGCGATCCGCGACAGGGCCCCGGATGTCCTGGCGCCGATCGACGACCGCGCTCCCGTCAGCGGGCACTCGATCCCCCAGCGCGTTCCGGCTGCCGCCCTCTCCCGGGCGCCTGAGAACGATTTCGGGACGGCCGCCGCGCTCATCGTTCCCGCTCTCCGCCCCGTCGGCACGCCGGGCCAGCCGGTCAGCGAGCTCGGTCAGGGCACCCCGGATCCCTCGAGCCAGGCCCATACGCGGCCGCTCCTCGATGAAGGGCCGTGCGGCCTGCCCGTCGTCTACACGATGGCCGCGGAGGGCTTCGACGTCCTGGTGAACGGGGACCACCTCGCTTCGTGGGGGGTTGGCGTGGCCGAGGTCCAGGATGCCGCGATCGCCAACCTCGCCGCCTGGTCGGCTCAGGCTCCGTGGACCGACGAGGTGTCCGGCATCCGCCGGCTCGTCTCATCCGATACCGGCGAGGGCAACGACGCGGCCCGGATTCTTCTGCCCGAAGTCCGCGACCACCTGGCGGGCGAGCTCGGTGGCGACGGCCGGGTCCTCATTGGACTCCCCGAGCGGCACCTGCTCCTGGCCGGCGCCCTGCGGGAGGGTGACGAGGAGTTCGCGGAGCTGTTCTCGGAGTTCGTCGTCGAGCATTCCGGCGGAGCCGACGAGCCGATCGATCGGCGTGTCTTCGAGCTGGTAAACGGTCAGCTGGTGGAGTTCGCCGCCACATGACCAGGGCCTCTCCGGCGCTCGAGACCGTCCGGCTGGAGACGACCGACGGGTTTGCGACCATCACGCTCAATCGGCCGGAGGCGCTGAACGCGTTCGACCGGGCGATGAAGACGGAGCTGCTGGCCGGGTTGCGGGCCGTCGAACGCGACCGATCCGTGCGGGCGCTGGTGCTGACCGGAGCCGGCAGGGCGTTCTGCGCCGGCCAGGACCTCCGCGAGCCCTTCGGCGGCGAGCATCCGACCCTCACCGACGAGCTTCGCCTCCGCTACAACCCGGTCATCCTGGCGATCAGCCGGCTGTCGAAGCCGGTGATCGCGGCCGTCAACGGCGTCGCCGCGGGCGCTGGCTGCTCCCTGGCCCTCGCCTGCGACCTGCGCCTCGCAGCGGAGGACGCCAGCTTCGTCCTGGCCTTCGGGCGCGTCGGCCTGGTTCCGGACAGCGGCGCGACCTGGTTCCTGCCCCGGATCGTCGGGCAGGCCCGGGCGGCCGAGCTGGCGCTGGTGGGCGATCCGGTCTCGGCGTCCGACGCGGCCCGGATCGGCCTGGTCAACCGGGTGGTCCCCTCCGAGTCGCTGCTCGACGAGGCCCGCTCGCTGGCGGTCCGCCTGGCGGACGGATCGCCGCTTGCGATGGCGCTCACGAAGCGGGCGTTGCGGTACTCGGCGGATGCCAGCCTGGAGGCCGCGCTCGAACACGAGGCCGCGCTGCAGGGAATCGCCGGGCGATCGAAGGACCACGAGGAGGGCGTCGCCGCCTTTCGCGCGAAGCGGACGGCTCGCTTCACGGGCGAGTAGCCTGCGCCGATGTCATCCACGGTCCGGGGAGCGGCCGCCTGGCTGCTGCCGGCAGGCTTGGCCGCCTACATCCTGTACGCGACGCGTGACTGGCACGTGCCCGCCGAGGGCGGCGTGGCGTTCGGTCCCCTGTGGGCCATCCTGGTGGTAGCCGGACTGGCCGGCTGGTGGTGGCGGGTGGGCCGACCATCGGCCGTCGCGGTCATGGCCGTCAGCGCGGCCGTGGGCATGGTGCTGACCGACGTCACATCGTTCTGGTCTCAGGGCCTCCGGGACTGGCACCTCTACCTGAAGGCCGGCATGCATTTCCTGGAGGGCGGACCCGTCTACATCCATGCCCTCTTCACCATGCGACCGGACGACCTGACCAACTACCCGTTTCTCTACCCGCCGCTGACCCTGCCGGGCTTCGCGCTGCTGTCCCTGCCGCCGCGTCCGGTCGTGGACGCCGCCTGGCTTGCCCTCTCGGCCGGCGCGGCCGTCTGGGCCCTGCGCCGGTTCGGCGTGGGCTGGGCCTGGGTGGCCTTGTTTCTCGTGTGGCCGCCCTTCGAGCAGGGTCTGTACGTCGGGAACGTGGCGATCCCGCTGTTCGCGCTGTTCGTGGCGGCGCCGGTCTTTGGCGCCGGCTTGATCCTGAGCGCGCTGTTCAAGCTCTATAGCGGGATCGCCAGCCTGTGGCTGCCACTCGAGCGGCGCTGGCGAGACATCGCGATTGGCGTCGGGCTCGTCGCCGGCTGGTTCATGCTGACGCTGCCGATCGTCGGTCTGGATCGCTGGTCGGAGTGGTTGACGTCCCTCGGGCTCTATCGGGAATCCCAACCGCTGTTGCCCGGCTCGCTCGTCGGGCTGGCGCCGGCTCGTGTCCTGCCGCAATGGCTGGCCGTGGCGATCGGCGTCGGCGTGCTCGTGCTCGCGCTACCGGGGCCAGGCGGTCGGGAGCGGCTGTGGCGGCTGGGTGTTGCGACGATTGCCACATCGCCGTCGCTCTATTCCCACGGCTATGTCGTCGCCGTGCCGGCCATCCTCCGGCTCCGCGCCGCCGCCCTGTGGCTCGTCATGGGAATCACCTCGGTGGAGCCTGGCGTCCAGTGGTTCTACGCGCTCGGGCTCATCGTCGCCTCGTGGTACGTGCCGGCGCTGCGGCGGGAGTCCGAGCCCCAGGCTGGCCCGGGCGATCGAGGTGCCGCGCTCCTGCACCCGCTGCCGCGGCACGGGTAGGCTCGAAGCGCAGCGCGATGCGTTGACGGTCCGGTCGCGCGCCGCGTAGCGTCCGCTCGTGGAGCCGCTCGTGGAGAAGGCCGCTGAGCTGCCAGTCGGCATCGTCGGGGCGGGGACGATGGGAGCCGGCATCGCCCAGGTCGCGCTCGCGGCCGGTCATCCCGTGTTGCTCTACGACGCGGACGCGGCCGCCCTGGACCGCGCCCGAGGTCGGATCGCGGATGGCCTCAACCGCTGGGCGGCGAAACGTAGCGCGACCTCCCAGACTGCTGCCGCGACGGTCGCGGGGCAGTTAGCTCGCCTGGATGTCGCGCCGACCGCGGAGGACCTGGCTGCCGCCTCAGCAGTCGTGATAGAGGCGGTCCTGGAGGACCTCTCGCTCAAGGTCTCGCTCTTCCGGGCGCTGGATGCGGCCGCCCGCCCGGACGCGATCCTGGCGACGAACACGAGTGCGCTGAGCGTGGCCGCCATCGCCGTCGAAGCCCGCCGACCCGATCGGGTCATCGGTCTCCATTTCTTCAACCCGGCGCCGGTGATGCGGCTGGTGGAGGTCGTGGCGCCCCCGGCCGCGGATCGGCTGCTGGTGGACCGGGCGGTGGGCCTGATGACCGCCTGGGGCAAGACGCCGGTGCGCTGCGCGGATGCCCCCGGCTTCATCGTCAATCGGGTGAACCGGCCCTACACGCTGGAGGCGCTCCGGATCCTCGAATCCGGCCTGGCGGGGATCGCGCAGCTCGACGGCGCGGCCCGGGCCGCCGGCTACCCGATGGGCCCGTTCGAGCTCATGGACCTCGTGGGCATCGACGTCAACCTGGCCGCGGCGCGCGGCCTCTTCGAGGGATTTGGCCACGAGCCTCGGTTCCGGCCGTCGCGCATCCAGGAGCGACTCGTGACGGCCGGCGCGCTCGGGCGGAAGACCGGCCGCGGCTTCTATCAGTACGACGATGCCGGCCGGATCGTGAGCGTATCGCCCGACCTGCCGGTCGAGGAGACTGCGCCGAAACGAGCAGCCAGGCCCGAGTCGCCCGCCCATGAACTTGTGGATCGGCTCACGCTCGGCATCGTCAATGAGGCCTACCGCGCACTTGGTGAAGGCGTCGCCTCGGCGCCCGACATCGATCTTGCCCTCAAGCTCGGTGCGGGCCATCCTCTCGGGCCGTTCGAGCGGGTCGAGGCGATGGGCGGGCCGCGAGTCGTGGCTGAGCGCCTGATCCGGTTTGCGGAGGCTCATGGCGATCGCTTCACGCCCGCCCCGGTGCTCATGGCGCTTGCCCCGGCCGGCTGACACAGATGATGCCGAGCCGACAGCCCGCAACGCGCTGGCTGGGGTAGCATCACCCGTGCCTCGGGGACGACGGCCGAATGGCGGTCCGGGCCGAATGAACAGGAGAGATCATGACCCGCACTGCTGCCCGACCATGCGGGCCGATCGTTGTGATCGCGCTGTCGCTCATCGTCGCTGCGTGTAACGTCGTCACGCTGCCTGGCCAATCCACGGCGCCCACGACGGGAGCGGCCACGTCCGGACCGGGGGCCAGCCTGGGCCTGACAGTCGGTGGCGCCAAGGACCTGGAGGCGTTGCTTCCCGACCAGCTGTGCGGCCAGCCGTCCGTCAAGAAGAGCATCGCCGCCGGCGCTGGCCCGCTTCCGGATGCCAGCTCAAATCCCTACGCGGCGCTCTTCGCAAGCCTCGGCAGCGGCGCCTTTGCGCTCGCAGCGCCGGCGTCCACGGACTCGTGCAAGGTTTCCGCGGGGGCATTCCGCCTGCAGGGGGCCAACCAGATCCTCATCCAGGCGTTCCTGCTCGCCGCGGCAGCCGACTCGAGTGGCCAGTCGACCCAGGTCAACCTGGGCGGCAAGGCCGTCACGAAGATCGACGATCAGACCGACGAGACCCTGTACATCTATGTCAAGGGCGACACGATCTTCGTGGTCGACGCCCCGAGCGACGACCTCGCCACACCCGTCCTGTCCGGCCTGCCGTAGGCGGCACTGTCCCAGCACCAATGGCCCGCGACCCCAACCGGCCGCTGCGCGACCCCAACCGGCCGCTGCGCGACCCCTGGATCATCGGGGCCGTCCGCACCCCCATCGGACGCTATGGCGGGGCGCTGGCGCGCGTTCGTCCCGATGACCTGGCGGCGGCGGTCATCGTGGCGGTCGTGGAGCGCTCGGGCATCGATCCCAAGCGGATCGAGGATGTCATCCTCGGCTGCGCCAACCAGGCCGGCGAGGACAATCGGAACGTCGCCAGGATGGCTCTCCTCCTGGCCGGGCTGCCGGTGGAGGTCGCCGGCCTCACCGTCAACCGGCTGTGCGGGAGTGGGCTGCAGGCAATCAATTCGGCCGCGCATGCCATCCAGGCCGGCGACGGCGACGTCTTCATCGGCGGCGGCGTCGAGTCGATGACTCGGGCCCCGTACGTCCAGCTCAAGGCCGAGCGCGCGTTCGATCGAGGGCCGCGCGAGACGGCCGACACGACCCTCGGCTGGCGCTTCACCAATCCGGCGCTCGCCGCGATGCACCACCCGTACTCCATGGGTGAGACGGGCGAGAACGTGGCCGAGCGGTGGGGTGTGAGCCGCGAGCGTCAGGACGAGCTGGCGTTGGCCAGCCATCGCAGCGCGGTTGCCGCCATCGAGGCGGGCCGGTTCGACGACCAGATCGTGCCGATCAGCGTCCCGCAGCCCACAGGCAAGCGTGGCGAACCCGTCGTCGTTTCCCGTGACGAGCCGCCCAGACCGGACACGTCCATGGAAGCGCTGGCGACGCTTCGGGCCGCGTTCCGAGACGGCGGCACCGTGACGGCCGGCAACAGCTCCGGGATCAACGACGGCGCCTCTGCGGTGCTCCTCGCCGAGGCCGGCGCGGCCCGAGAGCTCGGCCTCCGGCCACTCGCCCGGATCGTCTCCACGGCCGTGGCGGGCGTGGATCCGGCCGTCATGGGCATCGGTCCGGTCCCGGCCAGTCGCAAGGCACTCGAGCGGGCCGGCATCACCGCCGGCGATCTCGATCTCGTCGAGCTGAACGAGGCCTTCGCATCGCAGTCGCTCGTGTGCATCGACGAGCTGGGCCTGGACCCGGCGATCGTCAACGTCAACGGGGGTGCCATCGCGCTGGGCCATCCGCTCGGGATGAGCGGAGCGCGCCTGGTGACGATGCTCGTCCACGAGCTCCGGCGGACCGGCGGCCGCTACGGCCTGGTCACGATGTGCATCGGGGTGGGCCAGGGGATCGCCACGGTCATCGAGCGCATCGACGGGTAGCGTGCTTCGGCGGCTTCGGTCGGCCCTCGGTCGGTCCTCGGCTCGGGTCCGCTCCGGCCCGGGTCCGCTCCCGGGCCGCCGCTTCTCGGCGCTCGCCGTTCCCTGGGCGGTGCTGCTTGTTGCAGGACTCATGGTCGCACTGCTGCTGGCCCTGTCGGGCGCCTACGGCTTCCACGGCGACGAGATGTACTACATCGTGGCCGGCCGCCACCCGGCATTCGGGTACGTCGACCAACCGCCCGTGACGCCGCTGCTCTCCGCCGCGTCGGTGGCCGTGCTCGGTGTCTCGCCAATCGCCGTGCGGGTGCTGCCGGCCATCGAGATGGGGCTCGTCGTGGTGCTCATCGCACTCATCGCGCGGGACCTCGGCGGATCACGACGAGCCCAGGTCCTGGCGGCCATCACGGCCGCCCTGTCGGGCTATCTTGGCGCGGGCCACCTCGACACGACCACCGAGTTCGACCTGATGGTCTGGGCGATCGTCCTCTGGTTGCTCGTGAGGCTCCTTGCGGGCGGCGACCGGCGCCTCTGGCTCGCGGTGGGCGTCGTGACAGGGATCGGATGGGAGAACAAGGACACGCTCGTCCTCTTGGGTGCGGGGGTCGTGTTGCGACTGGTAGTCGCCAGGCGCTGGGACGTCGTGCGCTCGCCATGGGCGTGGACGGCCGTAGGAATCGCACTCCTGCTCTGGGTTCCCAACCTCGCCTGGCAGGCGACGCATGGCTGGCCGCAGATTACGATGGCCTCCCGGATAGCGGGATACGCTGCCGACAACCGCGCCCAGATCGTGCCCCTGCTCTGGCTGTTCTCCGGGCCGCTGCTCTTCCCGGTCAGCGTCGCGGGGTTGGCGTGGATCCTGGCGGCGGAGGCCGCGACACCTTGGCGCGCCATCGGGATCGCTGCTCTCGTCGCGCTCGCCCTCGTCGTCGCCAGTGGCGGCAAGGCCTACTACGCGATCGGCAGCGCCGCCGTGTTCATGGCGGCGGGCGGCATCCTCCTCGACCGTTGGCTGGCCCGCGGCCATCGGCGCCTCAAGGCTGCGGGCTTCGCCGTGGCCGCCACGCTCTCGGGCGCCCTGATCGCCTACCTGACCCTACCGATCCTGCCGGTTGCCGCCTACGCGAAGACCTCACTCCCGTCGGAGGTCCCCGACACGGCGAACCAGATCGGCTGGCCGCAGTTCGTTGCGACGGTGGAGGGGGTCGTCGCCGCGCTGCCCGCGGACGAGCGCGCCCACGCGGTGATCCTGACCAACGATTACAGCGAGGCAAGCCCGCTCGAACTACTTGGCACGGGGCTACCCCCGGTCTACTCGGGCCACAACGCATATTGGGACTGGGGACCCCCTTCGGCCGACCGCACGGTCGTGGTGCACGTGGGCGACTGGAGACCGGCCGACTGGAGTCAGTTCTTCGTGGGCTGCCGCGACGTCGCGCGCATCGACAATGAGCTCGGCATCAACAACGGCGAGCAGGGAAAGGCCGTCTCCGTGTGCATCGGCCTGCGCGAGCCCTGGACCACGATCTGGTCGAGCCTTCGGACGATCTCCTAGCGTCACGACCAGAACTGCAGTGCGACGTTGGCATGGTGTCCTGACATCAATCTCCGGCTTGCCCCATAGGACGATCGTTTTGGACGTGGTGCTTGTCGAAAGTCCTTGACATGCGTACGATTGAGCTCCGGCGCGCGGCGACCGCGCCGCCGGCCTGAACACGCAACAATGCCTCCGAAGGAGAACGCACCACGATGCTCGAAGCCCAGCCGATGCCCCTCAGCCTGACCGACGCGGCGGCCTCCAAGCTGCAGGAGCTCACGGCCGAGGAGACGAACCCGAACATTGGGCTGCGCGTCTACGTCTACAGCGGCGGCTGCTCCGGGTTCCGCTACGGGATGATGATCGAGGACACGCCGACCGAGGACGACCGGCTCCTCGAGGCGAACGGCGTCCGCGTCTACGTGGACGGCAAGAGCATCGACCTGCTCAAGGGATCCGAGATCGACTACGTCGACACGCTCATGGGCGCAGGCTTCACCGTGAACAACCCCAACGCCGTGGCCGCCTGCGGCTGTGGCTCGAGCTTCCGGACCGCGGACGACGCCGGCTCCGCCCGCGGCTGCAGCCACTGACCGCCAGTCGCAGAGCCGCCGCCGGCTCGCATCCCGACTCTCACAGCCGAAGCCGCCGGCACCGACCACCGGCGGCTTCCGGATTCTCGGGGAGCCAAATCCGCCCCGCGTATTCCAAGCAATGCTATGGCTGGCAAAGTGCGGCGCGCAATCGAGGACGCGAGTCGGAACGGGCTCCCATGGTGCGCCCCGCTGACCCGCCACGCACGGTTCGCCGCTGTCAAGGCCGGTTGTGGTGGCCGTCAGGGCCGGGACCGCCCGATCAGCGGCCGCGAATTGGGTCAACGCCGCTTCATAAGCTTGCGCGGAATATCCAGGCCGCAACCGTCCACGCCGCCGCGGCCGGGCGCGTATCTGGCACCTCGGTCGATCCTGCGTAGACTGGTTCGGTGGACCTGCCGCTGTTCCCGCTGCACACGGTGCTCTGCCCGGGCGTCGCCCTGCCTCTTCATGTCTTCGAGGATCGCTACCGGGAGATGATCCGGCGCTGCCTGGCCGATCGGACGCCGTTCGGCGTGGTGCTGATCCGAAACGGCCGCGAGGTGGGCGAGGTCAGTGAGCCGGTCCAGCTGGCGCTGGCCATGATCGGGACCGAGGCCGAGATCCGCGAGGCGAGCCGCTACTCGGACGGCCGCTTCGACCTGGTCGCCGTCGGGACGCGGCGATTCGCCCTGGACGACGTCGTGGTCGGGCGCGAGCCGTTCCTGGTCGGACGGGTCACCCCCCTCGACGATCCGGTCGGAGATCCTGATCGGGCGCGTGCCCTGGTGACGCACGTCAGTCGGCGGTTCGTCCGCTACCTGGAGCTGCTGCGGCCGGCCGATGGGGAGCGTGCCGAGGAGCTCGACATCCGGGTCGAGGTCGACGTGGAGGCCCCGGATCCGGCCGGAGGGTCGACGCGGGGCGCCGGCGACGGCCCGTCCGTGGAGCCCGATGCCGCGCCGCGTGCCCGGCGGGCCAAGGTGCCCGACAACCCGGCGACGCTGTCCTACCTGCTGAGCGGGATCATCCAGGTCGAGCCGGCGCGGCGCCAGCAGTTGCTGGAGGCGAATACGGCGGAGGAGCGACTGGAGGCGGTCGACCGCCTGCTGGATCGCGAGCTCATGCTGCTCGGCCAACGCCTCAGGCACTACGCGCCCGACCCGCGACTCGCCGCGACGCGCCGCAACTGACGGGGTCCGGCTGGTTCGACACGGTCGACGCAACGCCTCGCAACGGCGATTGCATCTCGCGCACCATCTGCATCACGGCCGTGCACGGCCCTCGGCCGATTCGGTTGGAACGCGGAGCGGACCATGCACGTTCGTGCCCGGTGTGATGCGCAATCTGCAACCAACCGGGCGCGGGCGGGCCGCGGTCAGCCGAGCTCGTCGTCCGAGTAACGCTCCTCCTTCCAGGGATCGGCGTCATTGTTGTAGCCGTAGCGCTCCCAGAAGCCCAGGATGTCGTGGTCGAGGAATTCCAGGCCGCGGATCCATTTCGCGCTTTTCCAGAAATAGCGCTTCGGGGCGAGGAGGCGGAGCGGCCAGCCGTGCTCCACCTCCAGCTGCTCGCCGCCGAACGTGTCGGCCAGCAGGACGTCGTCGTCGTCGAGCACGGACAGCGGCAGATTGGCCGTGTAGCCCTGCTCGGAGTGGGCCAGAACATGAAGGGCCGTCGGGCGGACCTCCGCCAGCCGCAGGATCTCCTGGATCGGCACGCCTTCCCAGGTGGTATCCAGCTTGCTCCACCTCGTCACGCAGTGGATGTCCGTCTGGACGGTCTTGCGGGGCAGCGTCTTCAACTGCTGCCAGGTGAGCGTCAGCGGATTGTCGACCTCACCCCACACCTTGAAATCCCAGGTGGCGAGGTCCGTCCGAGGCACCGACCCGTAGTGCAGGACCGGGAACTTGGTGGTCTGATACTGGCCGGGCGGAATCCGGGCGGCGATCGCAGGATCCTTCTCCCGACCGCCGAACAATCGCTCGAACATTCGGGCGCTCCGTGAGGGTCAGGACCATCGTCGCACAGAAACCGGGTCCCGTTACGCTACCCTTCCGACGTGCAACCGCCCGAAGAGGGTGCTCGGATCGCCGGCGCCCCGCCTGCCGCCGACGCCCCGGTGCCTCCCCGCGTCGTCATCGTCATGCCGGCCTACAACGCGGCCCGCACCCTGGAGCGCACGTACGCGGACATCCCCCACGATCTCGTGGAGCGAATCATCCTGGTCGACGACGTATCCAGGGACGAGACCGTCGACGTGGCGCGTCAGCTCGGACTGGACGTCATCATCCACCAGCAGAATCGCGGCTATGGGGGCAACCAGAAGACGTGCTATGACGCGGCCCTCCAGGCCGGCGCCGACATCGTCGTCATGCTCCATCCCGACTACCAGTACGACGCGACCCGGATCCCCGCCCTCATCGCCCCGATCGTCGCCGGCACCCACGACCTCATGCTGGGCAGCCGTTTCCTGGGCGATCCACTGGCCGGCGGAATGCCGCGCTGGAAGTACTTCAGCAACCGGTTCCTGACGATCGTCGAGAATTTAGCCTTTGGCCTGCGCCTGTCCGAATACCACACGGGCCTCCGCGCGTACAGCCGGCGGCTGCTCGAGACGATCCCATACCAGCTCAACAGCGACGACTTCGTGTTCGACCAGGAGCTGATCGCGCAGGTCGTGGCGGCCGGCGGGCTGGGCATCGGGGAGATCGCGGTCCCCACCCGGTACTTCGAGGAAGCAAGCTCGGTCGGCTTCCGGCGCAGCGTGGTCTACGGGCTCTCGACGATGCGCGTCGTCGCCCGCTTCGTGCTTCATCGGCTCCGGCTCCGGCGGTCGCCAAAGCTCACCAGCCGCCGGCCGATACCCTGACCTTGATGCTAAGCAGAGGCACTCTCGTCCGGGCCATCGCCGGTGTAGCCATCTCTGTCGTGACGATCGTCGCGATCGTGCGTGGGATCGATCTCGCTAAGGTTGCCGAGATCCTGCGGACGGCCAGCCCTGCCTGGGTCGCGCTCACGCTGGGGGCGGTCGTCGTCGACCTCTCGATCCGGTCCCTGCGCTGGAAGAGGCTCCTGGCACCCATTCATCCTGTGCCGTATGTCCGGACGGCCGGCTACCTGCTCATCGGGTACCTCGCCAACAACGTCCTGCCGGCGCGGCTGGGCGAGCTCGTGCGTTGTCACTACCTCGGCGACCGGGAGGGCATCAGCCGGACGACGACCCTCGGGACCGTGGTCGTGGAGCGCGTCGTGGACACGGCCGTGGTCGTCGGCATCGCCAGCCTTTCGATCGTCGTGCTGCAGGTCCGAGGGCTCGTGGCGAACGCCGTCCTGTTCGGCCTGGCGGTGACCTCCTTTGGCATCGTCGTCCTGGCCATCCTCGTGGTCGCCCATCGCCTGCCCGGCGCGGACCGGCTGGCGCGCCTCGCCGAGCGCTGGCCGCGGGTGGCCGATCTCGGGCGCAAGCTCCATGGTGGGCTGGCGGTGGCGGGACGGCCGCGGACCCTCGGCGAAGCTCTCCTGCTGAGCGGTTTGGCCTGGAGTGCCACGATCGTCAGCTTCGCGGCGGCCGGCCAGTCGATCGGCATCGAGCTCTCCACCGGCCAGGCCGCGCTGCTCGTGTCCGGGGTCGCGCTGGCCACGGCCGTGCCCGCCGGCCCGGGCAATCTGGGCACGTTCGACCTGGCGGGCGTGCTCATCGCATCGTCATTCGGCCTCGAACGCGAGCACGCGGTGGCGCTCGTGGTCCTTGCCCACGCGGCCGCCCTCACGGTCACGTCCATCGGCGGCGCAACCGCGCTCCTGCGGCTGGGCTGGGCACGACGGCCGCCGGTACCCGTCGCGGAGTCCGAGCCCGCCTGATTGCCTGGCTGATTGCCCGGCTGATTGTCAGGATGCATGCCCGTCATTTGTCCGTGGTAGCCGGCGGCGCTCGACTGCAGGATCGAGCTCCGCGTCGGTGTGCAAAGGACGGATCACACGTCCTGGCGGGCGCTGGCGGCGGCCTCGCCGGCGTGAGCCGGAAGCCGCCCTGACCGTCGGCAGGGATAAGATCCGACAGGGTTTGGAGGAGTCTTGGGGGTGGGTGGCCTGCTCGCCGCTCTCACGGAACACGCAGGCAGCCTCGCCCAATTGGCGGTCGGCGGCCTGACCGGAATCGTGGCCAGCGGCGTGCTCATCGCAGCCGGCGTGGTGCCCTTCCGTGAAGCGGCGACGCCTCCCGCGCGGCTGGCGCTCGTGCAGTGCCCGGGCAGCGGCGCGGTCGTCACCGTGGCACAGCCCGGCGAGCAGATGTTGGTGACCGGGCGCAGTGTCGACGGGGCCTGGTTGCAGGTCTTCGTTCCGGGTCCGGTCAGCAGCGAAGGCTGGGTCAGATCCGACAGCATCCGGCTCCTGGCCGACGGCAGCGGCCTGCCGATCGCCAGCTGCGGCGCTGTCGCCGACGCAAGGTCGACCGAAAGCCAGGCGCCGACCCCGACGCCCGCCATCGCCACCGCCGCGCCGACGAGCTCGCCGACCGTCGCCCCACGATCGACCAACCCGACGGCCACGCCCAAGCCGGCCGCAGTCGCGACCCCGAACGCCGGTCCCGTGTTCAGCGCGCAGCCGGCCGCGAATCTTGCGACGATCGCATTCAAGCCGCTGGGCTCGGGCAGCTGCGCCACGTCTGCAGCCGTCAAGACGGCCGCCAGCGATCCCGACGGCGTCGCACAAATCCAGCTCTGGGTGAAGAAGCCGGGCGCCGCATCGTTTGCGAGGCTTGCCCATGACTTCGTCCGGACTGGCTCGACCTGGAGCAACTCCATCGAGACGGCCAAGGACGGCATCGCCGTCGCCGGTACGCTCTCGTTCTACGCGGTGGCGATCGACGGAAAGGGCGCCAGCACGACCTCCGCGGTGAAGTCGCTCAAGATCGTCCGTTGCGACACAGAGGCGTCGATCAACGGCGGCATTGACGCGCCACTGATCGATGGGCAGCGGGAGATCTTCTGCGTGTTGATCTGGGAATTCGCCATCGCCGACCCCGACGGCCTGAGAGGCGCATCGATCATCTACTCGATCCCGCCTGGAACTCCTCCCTTGACCAAACCGATCCCGTTGAAGCTCGAGGCTGGAACGACGAACGTCTGGACGGCCAGGACCACCTTCGTGCCACACGGGGTATTCACGGTGGCCTGGACGCTCACCACGACCGACGCCTTCGGCGGGACGACGTCTCTGTCGCGGACAGAGGTCGTGCACTACCAGTGCGTCACATGACCGAGGACGGGCGAGGCCGCGAGGCCGCGGAGCAACGCATCTCGGCGCTCATGGATTGAATCCGGCCAACCGGGTGCTATCGTCGAAAGCGGTGCGCCGTCCCTGCGTGCCGAGACCCGTCACCGGCTCGACCAGACGCTGATGAGACGACCTTCTGGCAACGTGGCGGGGAACCGAGCGACAAACGTGGAGCGAGCGGAGTGAGTGGCCTATTACCGGTCCTGGGGGGCGGCGCGCATGCCGCCATCCCATTGGTGGCCGGCGGCCTCAGCGGCGTGCTGGCGATGAGCGCTCTCATCGCGAGTGGCGTGGTGGCGGTCGGTGGCGGCGCACCGGCCGGGCCCCAGAACCTTGCGATTTCCTTCTGCAAGGGCGACCGCGTCCTGGCCGTGGCCCGCCCCGGCGAGCAGATGCTCGTTACGGGCAAGAGCGCCGACGGCGTCTTCTACCGGGTGTACGTGCCGGGTCCGGTTGGCGGCGGCGAAGGCTGGGTCCGGACGGCGGACGTCAGTCTCCTCGCGGACGGTCCCATCCCTCTGGCCGAGTGCGGCGGGGTTGCCCAGGCCACGGGCACGCCCGGCCCGACCGCGTCGCCGACTGCAAGCGCCACTGGCGGTCCGACCGCCTCGCCGACGCCCACCGCCAGGGCCACGGCCAAAGCGACAGCCCGGCCGACCGCGCCGCCGACGCAGGCGATCCCGACGATCGCAGCGCCGACCGACAAGCCGGGGCCCACGCCCAACCTGGGTCCGGTCTTCACGACGCAGCCCACTGCGAGCGCGACGAAGTTGGGGATCAAGCAGTTCACGGCGAGCGACTGTGGGGCGTTTGGTATCAGGACGCAGCTCGTTGCGGTCGCTCAGGATCCCGATGGAGTGGCAAGCATGGAACTGTGGGTCCAGAAGCCGGGAGCGGCGTCGTACGCGCGACTGGGCCATGACTTCTCGAAGAACGGCACGACCTGGTCGGCGTTCATCGACACGACGAAGGACCGCGTTACGCGAGCGGGCACCCTTCATTTCCGCGCCGTTGCGATCGATACGAAGGGCGTCGCGACCACGTCGAACTCGGGATCCATCACGATCTTCCGCTGCGATGCCGAGGCCACGATCAGCGGTGGCATCAGCCTGCCGCGCGACAGCCTTGGCAGGTACGTGCTGAAGGGCTGCGGCTCGTTCTCGATCCCGTGGAGCTACTACCTGTCGGACCCCGACGGCTTAACCAGAGCATCTATCCATTACACGATCACCCACACCAACGTAGATACCCTCAGGGACACGATCAAGCTGACGCATATCTTGTGGACACCCTACTGGACGGGCAAGTCGATCAAGCCTTACGTCGAGTACCCGGAAGATGACCCGTACTACGGGCTGAACAGCGTCACCTGGACGGTCACGACCGTTGACAAGTACCTGGAAACGACGACAAAGCGGGCAAAAGCGACCGTCTACTACTCGAACCAATGCGTCGAATGACGGACGAAAACATGCACGTGTCCCTGGTGACGATTCGCGTGGAGCGGGCTGATTGAGTGGCCTCCTCCCGGCCCTGGGGGGTGGCGGGGGCAACGTCCTTCAGTTGGCCGCCGGCGGCCTGAGCGGAGTGCTCGCGATGAGCGCCCTGGATTTCGTCGTGTCCGCCTGCCAGGGCAAGGGTTTCGTGGCCATCGCTCGACCGGGTGACCGCGTGCTCGTGATCGGACGAAGCGTGGACGGGACGTGGTACCGGGTGTTCGTGCCCGGCCCCGTCGGTGAAGGCTGGGTGCGGACGGTAGACGTCAGCCTCCTGGCCACGGACCCGGTGCCGGTGGCCGGTTGCGGCCAGGTCGCCGAAGTCATGGGCACGCCCGGCCCGACGGCGACCGCGAGCGAGGCGACCGACAGCCCGACCGTGACGTCGCCGACTGCCGAGCCAACGACGGAGCCAACGGGCAAGACGACCGCGAACTCGGGGGCCGAGCCCTCGGGAACCCCGACCGCGACGCCCAACGTCGGACCGACGTTCACGCTGAATCCGCCGCAAGCAGCTCCGACCACGATCGGCACCAACCCGCTCGGAACGGGCTCCTGTGGAAGGACCGGAGTGACCTCCAGATTGAAGACCGCAGTCACGGACGCCGACGGAATTGCCAGCATCCAGCTATGGGTGCAGAAGCCAACGTCGACCTCGTACGTGCGCCTCAAGCACGACTTCAAGCAAGCAGGCGCCTACTGGGAGAACTCCATCGATACGGCCGGGGACAGCGTGAAGGATGTCGGCACCCTCCGGTTCCGTGCAGTGGCGATCGACACCAAGGGTGCCAAGACCACCTCCCGCTCGGGGTCGCTGAGGATCACGCGATGTGACACGGAGGCCACGATCAGTGGGGGCATCAACCTGACGAGCATCTTCGGAATCTACGTGCTGACGGGCTGCTCGTTCTCGATTCCGTGGCGATACACACTGGGCGACACGGACGGCCTGTCCGGGGCAAAGCTGTCGTACACCATTACGCACACCAATGCGGCGACCCTCAGGGGCACCATCACGTTGAGCCGTCGCTTCTTGTCCAGCTATTGGACGGGTAGCTCGATCCCTCCATCGGTCTCGTCGAAGGACTACAACCCGTACGACGGGCTCAACACCGTCGCCTGGACCGTCACAACCACCGACAAGTTCGGCGGAACGACGTCGGTGACGCGGTCCGCCACCGTCAACTACGAGGCCTGCCCGCCTACGCCGTGGTGACAGGCAAGAGATCGATGGCGATCGAGGAGAGGGTCCGAGACGTGGCCGAGACGTCGCTCTGCGAGCATCGCGGCGCATCGTCGAATGGCCCGTCGGCCGAGAGCCGGGGTGAAGGAGCGAACGGAGTGAGTAGCCTGTTGCCGGCCCTGTGTGGCTGCGCGAGCGGCGTCGTTAGGGGTATGTGAGCAAATGAACGCACCGTCCGTCACAGGCCGCTCTCTGGCCAGGTTCGGCATCTCGACGATCGTCATGGCCAGCCTGACCCTGGGCGTGGCCTGGGTCGTCGCGCCGCCGAAGCAGGCCCCGCAGTCCAGCCCCGGACCGGGCGCTGCCGATGGCGCGCAGGCGGGCTTCAAGACCGTCCCGACCTCGAGCCAGCCACCAACGCCGCTCGGAGCCCCACCCGAGGATCAGGTCATCCAGCTGGTCTCCTTCGACAAGGACGCCCCGCCACCGTCGTTCGGGGATCGAGCTCCGTGGTGGACCCCGGGCGGGATCCCCCGCGTGCCACAGATCACTCAGTTCGATGGCGGGAAGTTCGGGAGCGTCAACTGCGTCATGGCTGCCGGTGCGATGCTCGCGCGCCTCGCCTATGGGATCCCGACCACGGGCACGCAGCTACGCTCGCTGCAGTCCAATCAGGTCTTCGGAGGAACCACCCTGGGCAACCTGGAGGAGGCCCTCCAGAACGGCTGGGGCGTGGGCTTTCATCGCGGCGCCATCTCGGCCACCCTCTTCCGGGCGCTGATGTACGCCGGCGCGGGGGCAGTGATCATCGTGAACTACGGCGCAGCACCCGTCGGGCTGCGGGAGCAGCCCAGCTTCCTCGGTGCGCACGCGATGTACGTCGACGCGATCGACTTCTCCGGGCCGGAGCCCAGGTATTACGTGATGGATCCGATCGGTCGGCCATGGCGGGGCTACCACGGGGCGTGGTGGCCGGCCGACGCCCTCGAGCACGCGGCCAAGGCGTTCTCGGGGGGCAGCATCGTCGCCTCCTGGGAGTTCGCTGGTGGTCAGGTCCCGAAGAACTATCCACCGCTCCCAACGACGAACTTCCCGCCGTCCGAGCACACGGGCAAGAACCAGCCGACTCCGGTCCCGCCTCTCGAGTCGCCGACCCCTGTGCCGTCGGTCGTGCCGTCCGCGGCGCCATCGGCCGAGCTCCCGGTGGACGTCCCGGTCGGCAGCGACCCGGCGCCGACGACGCCTCCCGATGTCGACGACTACACCGGCCACCGACCGGTGGAGGGAATCGGTGACATCGAGTTCTTCCTCGGCCTGTGCGTCACGAAGACCCCGCCGGCGTTCTGCCCACCGGGCGTGCCGGCAGTCTATCCATCCCCGAAGGTTCCCCCTCCCACGGTGCCTCCGCTCGTCAATCTCGTTCCGCTGGATCTGCTCTATGCGGACACGCCGCAGCCCGGGCTCCAACGGACGATCTTCTCGGCCCCGCAAGACAGCGATCCATCGTTCTCGTACTGGCCGAGTGACGGATCCGGGCAGGCCCGCGAGGCTGACGTCGTGGCGGCGACGCTCAACGGCAGCTTCGTATGGATCGCCACGTTCCCTGTCCAGCCCGGCTCGTACGACTTCGTCGCGTCCACGGACAAGGGCGGTGTCCTGAGCCTCAGCAAGATCGGCCAGGTCTCGATCGGGCCATAGATCCGGCGGTGGCGCGCACATGCACCATTGATCCGAAACGTGCGGATCGGGGACCATTCCGGGCACCGGGCCCGCTACTAGGATGACGCCCGCTGCCGAAGCAGCCGGGGTGAAGGAGGACGCGGAGTGAGCGGGCTACTGCCGGCGCTGGGGGGTGGCGCCAACGGCGTCGTCTCGCTGGCGGCCGGCGGCCTGAGCGGGGTGGTCGCGATGAGCGCCCTCATCGCGACCGGGGTGGTGGCGGTCGGCACGCCCCCAACCGGCCCTCAGACGCTGGCCCTGGTCGGCTGCCCGGGCTCGGGATCGGTCGTGGCCGTCGCCCGGCCCGGCGACCAGATGCTCGTGACCGGCCGCAGCGGCGACGGCTCCTGGCTGCGGGTCTACGTGCCCGGACCGGCCGGCCACGACGGCTGGGTCCCGGCATCCACGGTCAATCTCCTCGCCGATGGTTCGGCCCTGCCCCTCGCCGGCTGTACCGAGGTCGCCACGGCCACCGGTACTCCCGCTCCGACGGTCGTGCCGGCCACCGTCGCTCCGACCGCCGTCGCCACGGCCGCTCCCACCGCCAAGCCGACCGCTCGGCCCACCGCGACCCCTGCCCCCACCCCGACCCCGACGGCGACGCCCAATCCGGGCCCGGTCCTGGCGAGCCTCAAGGCGTCGCGAGGCACGATCTATGCCGATCGCTCCGGGCATTGCGTCGGCGACCCGGCCGACCTCTCGATCAGCGTAACCGCGACGGACTCCGATGGCGTTAAGTCCGTCGCGGTTACGCTGATCGAGAGGTCGGCCGGGTCGCCGACGCAATGCCCGGAGCGATCGGCATAGATCG
>WNGF01007643.1_pt1:0-2500 | contig 20220 bp, 19 predicted proteins | sample 5400641 | NCBI WGS metagenome assembly WNGF01 (sample SAMN13153371, study PRJNA577476) | soil metagenome | isolation source: 80 cm soil or saprolite under grassland replicate 2 | place: USA:California | collected 2016-06-15
CGACTGTTGCTAAGCAGTTTTGGGATACCAAACGGACCTCCCCAGATGGTAATCTTAAAGTGGCCAATTTACCCTCTTTTGCAATTAGTTTCGCTACAGCACCTGCTGTTCTATCTAATTGCCCACCCCTTCCACGTGTTATTTCTATGTTATGTATGGCCATGCCTAAGGGCATATCGGTTGAAGTAGATTCTTCTTTTTTCTCAAAAAACCCCTTCCCAAACTGTACAAGCTTCTTCCAAAGCATACGGCTTTCTAGATGTATATGACGATTTCTAGACAGATGGATCTTATATGAATCGTATGATGAAGTACCACATAAGTGGATATATAGAAAAGGAATCCAAATCCGCCGAATCGCTCATGTTATAATCTTCTACATCCTAGGTCTCCGCGTTCCGTCATCTGGCTTATGTTCTTCATGTAGCATTCAGATCGAATGACTCTATGAAATTACGTCGATACTTCCACATATTATGGGTAACGTAGGAGACATCCCTATTTTCACCCGGGGGTCTTAATTACCACTGCTTAGCTTTCAATTCGCCTCTGACCATCAAATTAAATGTGAATAACCCGTCCTCCTCTCTTTGAAACAAGGGGCGCTTCCGGTTCTGTGCGTGCTTCAAACAATTTTGTCTTCTCCATATTACCATATCTCTAGAGTCAATAATTTTCTATGAGGAACTACTGAACTCAATCACTTGCTGCCGTTACTCAACAGTTTTCTATTGAGGTCTATCCCGTAGAGGTAGTCAAATTGGATCAGTGATCGATTTCTAGGTTTCGTCGTAAACCTAATTGGTTACTTCCAATTACGTAAATCAATAGTTCAAACCGCACTCAAAGGTAGGGCATTTCCCATTGATATAGGAACTTTTGTACCAGAAACAATAGTATCTCCAATTATAGCCCCTCTGGGATGTAAAATATATCTCTTCTCACCATCCCCATAGTGTATGAGACAAATGTATGCATTTCGATTAGGGTCGTATTCTATGGTTACGATTCTACCAGATATGTCTTTTTGATTCCGTCGAAAATCTATTTTTCGGTATAGGCGCTTATGACCTCCCCCTCTATGCCTTGCGGTAATGATTCCTCTGGCATTACGACCTTTACTACAACGGTGCCGTCCATGGATCAATTTATTTCGTGGATTGGATTTCACTTGCCTGTCTACGGTTCCCTTGCGTGTGCTTGGGATAGGTGTTTTGTATAAATGTTTCGCCGTATTATTAAGTATTCTCCTTTAGTTCTTTTCTCTATCTAGAAGTGGAATAGAATAACCCGGTTGAAGGGTAATGATCATACGTCTGTAATGCATTGTATGTCCCAGAATAGGTCCCATTCTTCTACCCTTTCCGGGTAGTCGATGGCTATTCACAGCTACTACCTTAACACCAAAGAAGAGTTCGACCCAATGCTTTATTTCTGTCTTAGTGAATCCCGATTCGACATTAGAAGTATATTGATTCTTTCCCAATCTTATGTTATGGTATGAATATACCATACCAATTCGTTATGTATGGATGATGGATGAGATTCCATAGATAGAGAGCCAGTTCCAATAGACTTATGGAACGTTCCCGTTCGCGTGCATCCAGCAGGAATTGAACCCGCAAATTACCAATTATGAGTTGGGCGCTTTAACCATTCAGCCATGGATGCTTAACAGGGATCATCGTACATCGTAAATAACCAATTTTCATATAGAAAGACATATCATAGAAAAATGAAATCGAAAATATTCGGAGATGGCAAATATTCGGAGATGGCTATGAAAACACCTCTCTGGATCCTCGAATTGAAAGAGAGATTGAGAGGGATCAAGAATCCTAATTCTCGCTATTTGGAATGGATCCAATTCTATTGAGTCTGACTCATAGTGATCATTTTTCTTTAGCAAAGAATGACCTTGGTTATCAAAGGATTGAACAACCGGGATCCAATACCTAGTTGACATTGCTAACAAGGATCTAATGAATTATGAGTTTAATAGATCCTCTTTAGCAGAAAGACGTATATTCCTTGCTCATTATCAGACAATCACTTATTCCCAAACCTCGTGTGGGGCTAATCGTTTTCATTTACCATCTCATGGAAAACCCTTTTCGTTCCGCTTAGCCCTATCGGGTATTTTAGTGATAGGTTCTATAGGAACTGGACGATCCTATTTGGTCAAATACCTAACGAAAAATTCCTATTTTCCTTTCATTAAGGTACGAGGGCTTCTTATTCCACAAGAACGAAAGCACCTTTTCATTCTTTCATATACTAGGGGTTTTTACTTGGAAAAGACAATGTTCCATACTAAAGGATTCGGGTCCATAACCACGAGTTCCAGTGCACTAGATCTTGTAGCACCTAGCAACGAGGCGCTATCCATTAGTATTCCACATAAAAAATCCATTATAGAAACTAATACAATTAGATTAGCTCTTCATAGACAAACTTGGGGTTTGCGAGCCAAGATAAGACCGGCTCGGGATCATGGGAC
>WNGF01003793.1_pt1 | contig 20218 bp, 18 predicted proteins | sample 5400641 | NCBI WGS metagenome assembly WNGF01 (sample SAMN13153371, study PRJNA577476) | soil metagenome | isolation source: 80 cm soil or saprolite under grassland replicate 2 | place: USA:California | collected 2016-06-15
CGTCGGCGGCGCGCTCCAGGGTGAGGTCGTTGGCCCAGCGGTAGGCCAGCAGCCCGCCGATGTGGTAGTGGCGGCGGAAGCGGCGGGCGGTCTGGTCGATGTCCAGGCCCTGCGCGAGCCAGGCGGCGCGGTGGCGGTCCCGGTCGGCTTTGCTGGCCGGGGGCGGTGGGGTGCGGCCATGCGGGCTCCTGCCGGGTTCTGCCGTCGCTTGAAAAAGGTTCAATGCCTACGGGGAAGACATCTTTGCCGTACTCGCCGAGCGTACGCCAAGCGCTGCCGCTTGGGTATCACGCCAACTCCACCCACGGTGGCCGCCTCGGGCTGGGAGGTCAGGGGCTGAGGGACCGGCCCAGAGGCGTCCCTGGCCTCCCCGTCCGGTCCTCCCGCTACAACGACGCAAGGAGCGCTGTTGGAACTGCCGTCCGTCCATCGGCCCGCGCGCCGGCACGTGCGGGATCGCGCGGTGCTCACGGGGCGGGTGCGGACGTCTCGGGTCGGCCCAGCCCATCCCCCTGCCGACCCGTGACGGGGCCCACCTCCCGAGGCCGGTCGAGCACCGATTCCCCGGCCTCGGGAGTCCCCCAATCCCTTTCGACCCACTTCATGACTGATCGATGAGATCACTGCCATGACCAGCGCAGAGCCACTCGAAGAACTTGACGCGTGGACCCTGGCGCCAGCCACGACCCAAACGGCGCACACGGGTGACCGACCAGAACTCGGGCCTGCCCCCGTCGTCACCAGCACGACCCGGTCCTTGGGGTGCCCGCTACCGTCACTGTGGGACCACTTCGGGTTGACATTCCCAACCTGCGCGGCCGCCATCACCACGAGCAGCCCGGCCCGTGGGGTTGGGGGGTCGACATGGTCGGCGCTGGGGTGGGGGGCCGGCGCCGCGGTCGCTGTTGGAGCGTCCCGCCTTGGGCATCCGCAACCGGTGCCGCCAGGACGCCGCCGCCGTCGCGTTTGGGGAAGGAGGCGGCAGGGCAGTGCCTGCCGCCTTGCACCATGCCAGCCGGGCGCACAGGGTGCAGGTGGTGCCGGTGGTTTCGCTCATGCGGCTGCACCAGTGCGCGCTGGAGGGCGGCGAGCACGCCGTCCAGGGCCCGCAGCCGTGAGGGTGCCCGGCTGGGCCGGGTCGGCGGCCCGGGCGCAAGGGTCGGCGGCAAGGTCGAGCATCGAAAAGGGACCGGCCCTCGGGAGAAGGGCCGCGACCGCTCCCTTGCCGCCGACCACCACCCTCGTCGGCCCGGTCGTTGCGAGGAGTACCCACGATGCGCGGCTGGCCGCCCTCGGAGATCACTGTGCTGCGAGCGCAGGCAGCGTGCCGCGGCGACCACCTGTGGTGCCCGGGGAAAGCGCTCGCACCACGACGCCAGCCGCCGTCCAGGCCCCTGGCAGCGACCGACCCGACCGGTACCCTCCCTGGCCGGCCACGACCGGGTGCCGCCATACCGACCCTCGGCCGCCGTCGCCGCCGCCATAGCCGTCGTCTGATCCGCCGACCTCACCACAAGGAGCCCCAGCGCCGATGACGCCCCCGCCAGCCGCCAGCCCAACGGCCACCGCAGCCGCCCGCCACACCGCACCCCACTACGGCGGCGTGACCACCCGCGGCCGCATCATCATGACCGACGGCCACCGCGTCTCAGGCGCCGCCCGCCGCCCCGACGGCGCGATCGTCGTCCACCTGCTCGACGCGCCGCTTGCGCGGCTGCGGTTCGCCGTCGCCGACCGCCCCCTGCTGCGCGGCCTGCTGCTGCTGCCCACCCAGGTCGGCGACCTGGCGGTCCTGCTGGCCCTGGACCGCGCCGCCCCCCGCCCCGACCAGCCGCCCACCGCCGCCGACCGCGCCTCCCAGGAGCTGGCCGAGAACCGCCGCGCGCGGATAGTGACCGCTCGGCTGAACGCGCTGCTGTACGGGCTCCGCGGCCTGGCGGGCACCCAGCTCACCCTGCTGGGCGCGGCAGCGGCCGGCGGCAGCGTGCCCGGGCTGGCCAGCCTGCTCGCCGCCGCCGCCTTCGCGGCCCGACCCCTGGTGCGCAACCGGCTGCTGCCGCGCCACAGCGACGACCAGGCGGCACTGCACGGCGCCGAGCACCAGGCGCTCGCCTGCGTGCGCGCCGGCCGGCCGCTGACCGACGCCAACCTCGCCGCCTGCCCCGGTCGAGTCCCCCAACTGCGACACCAACCTGCTCGGCGTCGACCAGGTCGTGTTCGCCGCGGTCGCGGTCGGGCTGGAGGGGTGGCTGCCGGACTGGCCGCTCGGCGTACAGCTCCTGGCTGGCCTGCTGGCCTATCTGGCGGCGCGGGCGGTCGCGTTCGAGCTGGACACCCGCCAGGCCGCGCGGCGCCAGCGCGGCCACCGTGCCCGCTGGCGCGGGCCGCTCGCCCGCCTCGGGCGGCGCCGGCAGACCCGGGTCACCACCCGCCCCAGCGGCCCCGAGCACCGCGAGGTCGCCGCCCGCGCGCTGGCGCCACTGCTGCCCGCCGCCCAGCAGGCCCTGGTCGGCCCGTTCCCCTCCCCCGTGCTGCTGGTCCCGGTCCCCGCCACAGCCGAGCCCGCCCGACCGGGGACAACGTGAGCGGCCACACCCCGGCGCCAGGGACGCGGCCGGAGCCCCCGCACTTGGCGCCGCAAGCGCTCGGGACGGTCCCCCACCCGGGGTCGGTGGTCCAGACCCCAGCGGCCAGGCCGCCCGGCGGCCGAGCAACCCCCGTCTCGGCCTGCGGGCGCCCGCCGAACGACCTGCGCCTGACCGTCGCCGAGCTGCTCGCGCTGGCGCAGCTCCTCGAGCTGGAACAGGCCGGCGACCGGCAGCGCGCGGGCTGGCTGGTGGGCTGGGCGCTCGCCCGCCGCCTGGTCGCGCGTGGGCTGGTCTCGGTCCCCGAGGGGGTCGGCAGCCCGCGGCTGGTGCTGCTGACCGGCACGGGCCGCGCCGCGCTCGCCGGCCGGGCCACCCGCCAGCCCCAGACGCCCAGCGACCACTCGGGCGACCCGGCCGAGCCCCCACACGGCGTCGGGCAGCAGCGCCCAGGCCCGCACGGTGGCGCCTGAGCCGCCCGCCCCACCCGCTGGTCCCCGCCATGCCAATCATCACGCAACCCGCTCACCCGCTCGACATGGCCGGGCCTCGCTCGTCGGCGCCCCGGCCGCCGTCCCCGACCGCAAGGAGCCCCCATGCCCCAGCCCATGCGCCTCGCGCTGATCGCCCCACCCACCACCACCGTGCCCCCCGCCGCGCTCGGCGGCCTCGACCTGGTCCGCGCCCTCGCCCAAGGGCTCGCCGACCGCGGCCACCACGTCACCCTCATCGGCGCCGCCCTCGGCGACCCGGCCGCGGCCCGCTACGCCGTGGTCGACACCGACCCCACCGGCCAGCCACCCGCCGACGCCGAACTCGTCGACTACCTCCACGCCGTCGGCGCGGGCAAGGCCCTGGAGGCCCTCGACGTGCAGGCTGTCGGCGACCACACCGCCGGCTACGCCCCCGCCAGCGACCGGTGGCTGCCGACCGTCCGCACCGTCTACGGCCCCGCCCCCACCCAGCCCGCCGCGCCCCAGCCGCCCGGCCCCGGCGGGCTGGTCGCCGTCTCCCGCCACCAGCGCCGCGGCGCGCTCGGGCTGGCCGGCCTGGCACGGTCGTGGCTGGACGTGATCGCCCCCGGGATCTGCTTCGACCAGCACCCCCTGTCGCTGGCCCACGACGGCCCCTGCCTGTACCTCGGCCGGCTGCTGCCCGGCCACCACGTCGAGGTCGCCGTCGCCGCCGCCCACCACGCCGGCCGCCCGATCACCCTCGCCGACACCCACCCGACCGAGGAGTCGCGCGTCCACGCGGAGGTGCGGCTACGGTCGCTGCTGGGCCGCGGCGACCGGCTCCTGGACCGGCCCAGCCCCGCCGAGCGCCACAAGCTGCTTGGGACCGCGTGCTGCCTGGTCGCGCCGCTGCCGCACCAGACCACCTTCTCGCTGGAGGTGGTGGAGGCGCTGGCGGCCGGCACCCCGGTCGCCGGGCTGACCGAGACGGTCGCCGCCGAGCAGGTCCTGCACGCCACCTCCGGGTGGCTTGCCCGCACCCCCGCCGACCTGCCCCAGGCGATCGCGCAGGCGGCCCGGCTCGACCCCCAAAGGGTCCGCGCGCAGGCGGCCAGGCGGTTCGACGCCTCCGTGATGGTCGGCAACTACGAGGCCCTGTTCGCGGCCCTGCTGGACCGACCGCTCTGCTGATGGCCCCACGACCGGCGCGCCACGCCCACAGACACCGGCCCCCGGCGCGCCGCGAGGTCGCTTGGCGCCGCAACGGCACCCAGCAGCCGGTCGCCCGCCTGGCGCGGGACGACAAGTCCCCGGTCACAGCCCGACCGCCGGGGGCTACCGCCAGTTTCCCGGCGGTCCGCGCCGGCCGCCGGGCTGCGCGGGACCGAGCCAGGGAGCCGAGCCGCCGTACTGGGCGCGGGCGTGCCTGGAATGGACGGGCGCGGTCCCGCACCTGCTGCGAACCATGGAGGTCGCCGCGCGGCACCTGCGCCACGGTGCCGTCGCCGACCAAGCGACGGCGGGACGGTGTCCGCGCCGTTGTGGCCGCGCCGGCACTGCCCGGGACCGCCCAGGAGCGAGGACCGCGTTGAGCCACGGCCGCCACCAGAACGGCGCGCCGCCTGGCAGTGGGCGCGGCGCTGCTGGCGGGTCCGCCGTCGCCGGTGCGCCGCCTACGCACAGCGGCGCAGGTGACCAGCACGCACGGGAGGCGAGATGGGCGAGGGTCCTGGGACGGAGCAGGTAGGCACCGGCGCGGACAGCCTGGTGCGGCTGGTCCGCGAGCTGCCCCAGCGGACGTTCGTCGGCTGGTTCCGGACCGGGCTGGACGCGGCCACGCTGCGCCGGCTGGTCGCCGCGCTGCCCCCCGACCGGCAGGCGGCGCTGGCGGCCCTCGCCAGTGAGGCCGGCGTGGCGGCGCGGGGGTTGTACGGGCGGACACAGAGGCGGCCCTCGGCCCGGCCGCTTGGCGCCGCGGTCCGCACGGCCCGCACCCGGGCGGGGCTGTCCCAGCAGGCCCTCGCCGAGCTGGTCGGGGTCCGCCAGTCCGCCGTGAGCCAGTGGGAGCGTGAGGCCGTCGAGCCGTCGGGGCGGCGCATGGCCAGCCTGTACCGGGTCCTGCCCGGCCTGGCCGCGGCCCTCGACGAGCAGGAGAGCAAGCGGTGACCGGCGCGGAGTCCCGCGCGCCGCGGGCGCTGGCCGGTCGTCGGCCCGCTCCGTCCACCCCGGCCCGAGTCGCCCTCACCGCCCGGCGACCCCGTTCCGCAGCCGACCCGACCGGCACCGCCTGGGGTGCCGGCTAGCACCCGGGTCGCACCGCTGGGCAATGGCCGCCCTGCCCCGCGCACCAGCCACCCAGCTCCTGCCGCTCTGTCTAGATCGCGGCGTTATGCGCGGTATCCCGGTGACCCTGCTCGTGGTCCCGGTGATCATGCGGGTGCTCGTGATCGCCATCGCCTTTGCGGTGGGGTGTGTGTCTGGCGAGCGGCAGGGATTCGCCAAGTGGATCGCCGAGCTGTCTGCGGGGCTCATCAGAGACCTCGGTGCGGTGGGAGGTAGCGCCGAAGGAAGGGGTCGGCGAGACGGTGCCAAGTGCCCTCGCTGTCGCCGGTCATAGCAGCCCGAAGGATTTGGTCGGTCCGTCTGGGCTGAGGATCGCAATACTGGTTTGTGTAGACATAGGAGTAATTTGGGCCTAAACGGGGTGGACGTGCCTGATAGCCGTTCACCCCGTCTGGGTTGCGAGTCTGATAGGTTCCGGCTAGCGCATCTGGCTGTGTTGTAGGTTGTCTTTCGCGTTCGGGCGCGCGTGCGGCGATGCGGTGGGCGTGCGCGGGTCGCGGATGCAGTGGTGGGGGTGCGGTTGGCGGTGGAGGGCCGGTCGGTCTGGGCGCACAGCGCGAACGGGTCGGGTCGTCGGCATGCGCTTGTCGACCATCTGCGGGAGACGGCCAGGCTGGCCGGGCTGTTTGCGGCGCCGTTCGGGGCTGAGCGGCTGGCGTGGTGGCTCGGTCTGCTCCATGACGCGGGGAAGGCGGGGTGCGCCTGGCAGGACGGCCTGGTGCGCGCCGAGGCCCGCGGCGGCCGGGTGGGCCTGGACCACAAGTCGCTCGGTGCGCAGCTTGCCTTGTCGCAAGGGTTGGGGAAGTTCGCGCTCGCGATTGAAGGGCACCACGGCGGGCTAGGGTCGCCCGGAGCGCTCGCTTCGCGGCTGGCGGACCTCGGCGCGGCTGCGCGTGAGCGGAACGCCGACGCAGAGCGGACCCTGCGAAAACTGCTGCCGGAGCTGGCACGGATCGAGCCGGTCACCCCGCCGCCGGCTTGGTTCGCCGATCCGCTCGTCGCCGAACTGGGGCTGCGGCTGCTCTTCAGTGGGCTGTGCGACGCCGACTACCTCGACACCGCCGCGCACTTCGCGGGCGCGTCGGTGCCCGCGTTGCGCCCGGACGCGGACTGGGCGGTGCTGCGCGACCGGTTCGAGAAGAATCGTCAGGACCTGCTCGCCGGGCGCCGGCGGTCGAGGATCGACGGGATCCGGGACGAGGTGTACCAGGCCTGCCTGGCCGCCGCGGCGGCCGCTCCTGGGGTGTTCCGGCTGGCCGCGCCGACAGGGTCGGGCAAGACCCTGGCCTCGGCGGGGTTCGCCCTGCACCATGCCGCCGCGCACGGGTTGCGGCGGGTGGTGGTGGCGGTGCCGTTCCTGACGATCACCGAGCAGAACGCCGCCGAGTACCGCAGGCTGCTGGACGGTGACGAGCCGGACGGCGCCGGTCGGGTGGTGCTGGAGCACCACAGCGGGGTCGCCCTGGACAGCGACCAGCCGGAGCGGCGGTGGGAGCGGCTTGCGGCGGAGAACTGGGACGCGCCGTTCATCATGACCACGACGGTGCGGTTGTTCGAGGCGCTGTTCGACCGGAAGCCGTCGGCGATGCGGCGGCTGCACCGGATCGCCGGCTCGGTCGTGGTCCTGGACGAGGTCCAAGCGCTGCCGCACGACATGCTGGTGCCGATCCTGGATGTGCTGCGCAGCCTGGTGGCCCACTTCGGGACGACGGTGCTGCTCGCCTCGGCCACCCAGCCGGACTTCTGGCATCTCAGCCCCTTCAAGGCACTGCCGGCGCGCGAGATCGTCGATGAGCCTGCCGGGTTGGTCGCGCGTCTTCGTCGGGTGTGGTTCGAGTGGCGTGTTGACCCCAGCCCGACCCTCGAGCAGGTCGCCGACGAGGCCGCCGGCGGGTCGCAGGCGATGGTGGTGGTCAATACCACGGCCGACGCTCGCGCGGTGTTCGACCGGTGGCGCGTGTCGGCGCCGCCCGGGGTGGCCTGGCACCTGTCAACCCGGATGTGCCCGGCGCACCGCCGGCGGGTCCTTGCCGCGGTGCGGAAGCGGCTGGAGGGCGGCGCGCCGACCTTGCTGGTGTCCACCCAACTGATCGAGGCGGGCGTGGACATCGACTTCCCGGACGTCTACCGGACGCTGGCGCCGGCCGACTCGCTGTTGCAGGCGGCGGGCAGGGCGAACCGGGGCGGCAACTTGGGCGCGGACGGGCGGGTGGTGATCGTCGATCCGGCGGACGCCAGCAGCCCGCCCTCGTACAAGCACTTGGTCAACGCCACCCGGGTGCATTTCGGGCCAGGCAAGGCCGACCCGGACGACCTCGACGCGCTGCGGGCCTACTACCGATCGGTCTACGGTGCTCGCAACCTGGAGGACCGGCACCACGTCGGCCAGCGGATCCAGGCAGCCCGCCGCGCATTCGAATTCCCCGCCGTCAGGGAAGGCCCGCGAGACCCCATCACCGAGGTCGCCGACCGCCGCTACGCCTTCCGGATGATCAGAGACGACGGCATCGCCGTCGTCACCCCCTGCGGGGCCGATGACCCGCAGGCGCAACAGCGGATCAGAGACCTCGTCGACCAGCTTCGCGCGGCCCCGCACCCGGACATGCACGCCCTCCGGCAGCTCCAGCCCTGCACCACCACCGTGCACCCGTCAGCGCTGCGGGCGCCGGGTGTGACCGCGCTGCTGCGCCCGGTCCTCGGCGAGCCCGGTCGGCCCGGCAGCCTCGCCGAGTGGATCGGTCCGTACGACGACGACACCGGCATCGACATGGATCCCCGCATCGAGGAGTTCGTGCAGTGAAGACCTCTCGCGCTCCGCTCGTACTGCCCAGAAGCCCCGAGGGGCACCCGCCGCTGGTGGTCCAGGTCAGGGGAGAAGCCGCGCTGTTCTCCCGGCCTGAGCTGAAGGTGGAGCGGGTCAGCTACCCGGTGATGACCCCGACCGCCGCGCGCGGCGTGCTGGAGGCGATCTTCTGGAAGCCGGAGATGCGTTACCGGGTCGTGGCCATCGAGGTGCTCAGGCCCATTCGTGAGTTCGCGGTCCGCCGCAACGAGACCTCGCAGGTGGTGTCGCTCGACGACGCCCGCCGGGGCAGGCGCGTGGACACCGCCGCCCACCGGGACCAGCGCAATGCGGTCTGCCTCCGCGACGTCGCCTACCGCATCCACGCCCACGTGGAGACCACCGAGCAGGCAACCAAGCTCGCGGCCGCCTACCGGGAGCAGTTCCGGCGCCGGGTCACCCGCGGTTCCTGCTTCCACCAGCCGTACCTCGGCACCCGCGAGTTCAGCGCCGACTTCGGCGACCCGGACGACACCGAGCCGATCGACCACAGCGAGGATCTCGGCGTCATGCTCCACACCATCCATTTCGGTCCGCCGATCCGGATGGAGTGGTTCACCGCGCGGCTCGACCGTGGCGTGCTGCACGTGCCCGCCCGCGGGATCGAGATCCCGACTGCCATAGTAGGGGAGGGCTGATGCTGCTCACCCGCCTCGTCGACTACGCCCGGTCCGACCCCGATGCGCCACCGCCGTTCTACGCGTCCAAGCCCCTCCGGTGGATCGTCGAGCTGGACCCCGACGGCTCCCCGGCGTCGGACCGGCTGACACCCCTCGCCGATCCGTCCGACCCGGCCAGCCGCAACGGCATCGTCCACGTCGTGCCGGTGGTCCAGCGCTCGGGGACCGCGGCCGCGCCCATGCTGGCCGTCGACACCGCCGAGTATGCGCTGGGCTGGGCCTCGGACCAGGCACGCGCGGCCAAGGCCGCGCAGTACCACACGGCGTTCGGGGCGCTCGTCGAGCGGTGGCACGCGGCCGACCCCAGCCCGACGGCCGCGGCGGTCTGCCGCTTCCTGCACGAGGACGGCACGGCGCGGTTGGTGCGTGCCCCCGAGCTGGCCGGCAACCATCTGGTGGCCTTCCGGGTTGCTGGCGAGTTCGCGCACGCCACCGACTCCGCACGCCGGTTCTGGGCGGTGGAGGCAGAGCGCCGCAAGAGCAGCGACCGCACCGGCCTGTGCCTGGTGTGCTGCAGGGTGGCGCCGCTTTTGCAGACCATCCCGCAGCAGCTTCCCACCCGGCTGGTGCCCGGAGCGACCAACACCGCCTCGCTGGTCAGCCTGAACAAGGCGACCCACGGGTTCGACCTGCGCGAGCAGCTCGTCTACACACCGATCTGCGCGACCTGCGGGCTCCAGGCCATGACCGCGCTGGAGGACCTGCTCGCCGGTGAGGCGAGCTCGAGGCTTCCCGGACAGGACGCGCGACTGGCGTGGTGGGTCACGGGGGGCGTCTCGTTCAGCCTTGACGTGCTCGACGACCCCGCCCCGGCCCGGGTTGCCGCGTTGCTGGGCGGTGCCGGCACCGGCCGTCAGCCAGAGGAGCCGGACCTGTCGATGTTCTGCGCGCTGGTGGTCGGCGGGAACGTGGCGCGTGTGGTGGTGCGGGAGTGGATCGAGTTGCCGCTGCCGCGCATCGTCGAGAACCTGCGGAAGTGGTTCGCGGACCACGAGATCGCCGACGCCTGGACCGGCGAGCCCTGCCACGTCGGGGTGCGCCGGCTGGCCACGGCCGCCGGGCGGTGGCTGCGGGCGAAAGGCGGCGACCGCGGCACCTATGCCAGGTTCGGCGCTCCCGGCGCTGACCGGCCGGACGGGGTCCACCACGCGCTGCTGGGCACCGCGCTGCTGGCCAGGCCGCTGCCGCCCAAGCTGCTCTCGCATCTGGTTCAGCGTGTCCGCACCGATGGGCGCGTCGACACCGAACGTGCCGCCCTCATCCGGCTGGCATTGCGCCGCCGGCCGGGCGTCCTCAACCCGGAGGCCTTCATGCCGACGCTCAACCCCGACAACCACCAGCCCGCCTACCTGGCCGGCCGGGTCTTCGCCGTCCTGGAGGACCTCCAGGGCTACGTAGCCCGGGTCCGCGGCGGCGAGCCACTGAACGTCACCTTCGCCGACCGGTACTTCGCCCGGGCGGTCACCAGCCCGGCGGTCGCGCTGGTCGCGGGCCGCAAGGACGCCCGCGCATGGCTCAAGCGGCTGCGGCAGGACCGGCCCGGGATGGTGAGCCGCTACGAGCAGCAGCTCGATGAGCTGTTCGCGCGGCTGAACGCTGCCGGGGGGTTGCCGCACGGCGCGGTCCTGGCCGACCAGGCCGCGTTCATCCTCGGCTACCACCAGCAGCGTGCCGCCAGCCGCGAGCGGGCCGCTGCGGTCGGCAAGAACCCACCCGCCCCCCAGCCTGAAGGAGCCCCGGAATGACCGCTCACCTCGACCCGGCCGTCCGCCACGACGTCGTGCTGCTGTTCGACGTGACCGACGGCAACCCCAACGGTGACCCCGACGCCGGCAACCAGCCACGCACCGACGACGAGACCGGCCAGGGGCTGGTCACCGACGTCGCGTTGAAGCGCAAGGTCCGGGACGTCGTCCCACTGCTGAAGCCGGGCGATCCCCGCTACGGGATCTTTGTCGAGGCAGGGTATGCGCTGAACACGCGGATCGAGGAGGCGGTCGACGCTGCTGCCGGGACGGCCGAGGACGCGCAGCGGTGGCTCTGCGGCCACTACTTCGACGTGCGCATGTTCGGTGCGGTGCTGAGCACCGGCAGGGCCGCTGAGGGGCGGGCCAAGGGCGCCGGGCAGGTCCGCGGACCGCTGCAGCTCACCTTCGCCCGCAGCCTGGACCCCGTGTTGCCAAGCGACCACACCATCACGCGGGTCACCCAGACCCGGAAGGAAGACATCGACAAGGGTGAGCGGACCGAGATCGGGTCGAAGTGGACGGTTCCCTACGGCTTGTACCGTGCGCACGCCTTCTACGCGGCCGCTCGGGGCGGCAAGACCGGGGTGACCGGCGAGGACCTAGAGACGCTGTGGACCGCGCTGGCCACCATGTTCGATCACGACCGGTCGGCCACCCGAGGCGAGATGAAGCTGTGCGGCCTGTACGTCTACAGCCACCCCGACGCGGTCGGCGTGGCCAGCGCGGCGAGCCTGACCAGCCGGATCCGGCTGCCGCGGACCGACCTGGACAAGCCGCCACGCCACCACACCGACTACGGGCGCACGATCGACAACGACGACCTGCCCGCGGGCGTCGCGTTCGAGCCGCTGGTGGACCTCTGGCCGTGAGCGGGCTCGGCGAGCGCGGGGGAGCGGGCCTGGAAAGCGTCCCGCTGTCTGCCCTCGAGCACGTCGCCTACTGCGAGCGGCAGGCCGCGCTGATCCACCTGGAGGCGACGTGGACCGAGAGCGTCGACACCGTCCGCGGGGACCTCCTCCACCGCGGTGTCGACCTCCCGGCGGCCCACCGCCGCCACGATGTCGTCGCCATCCGGTCGCTGCCGGTCTCCAGCCAGCGCTACGGCCTGCACGGGGTCTGCGACCTGGTGGAGATCCGCGGCCAGGCGGCCGCGCCGGTCGAGTACAAGGTCGGCCGGTACCGGCTCGGCGGCCCGGCCGACGTCCAGCTCGCCGGGCAGGCAGCGTGCCTGCGGGAGGCCGGCTACGCCGTGCCGGTCGGCTACGTGTACTCGGCAGCCGACCGCCGACGGCACGAGGTGCCGATCACCGACGAGCTCCTCGACGAGGTGGGGCGCGCCGCGGCCGTCATGCGGGCGCTGCTCGCCCAGGACCGGCTCCCGTCCGCCTGGAACGACGCGCGGTGCCGCCGCTGCTCGCGCGGGACGACTGCCTGCCCGAGCTGACCGGGCGCACCAGACGCACGGTCGACCCGTTCAGGCCGCGCCCGCTCGGGAGCTGGCGTGACTGAGCTGCTCAACACCCTCTACGTGCAGACCCCGGGTACGAGCCTGCACCTGGACGGGGACACGGTCCGCGTCTACCACCCCGACCAGCCGGGACGAAAGATCCTGCCGCTGGCCCGCATCGACCACGTCGTTCTCTTCGGCGGTGTCGCGATCACCGACGAGGTCCTGCTGCGGTGCGCCGACGACCGGCGCACCGTGAGCTGGCTCACCGGGTTCGGGCGGTTTCGGGCAAGGCTCTCCGGCCCCACTGCCGGCAACCCGCTGCTCCGCCAAGCACAGCACCGAGCCCACGCTGACCCGCGACTGCGGCTTGCGATCGCTCAGCGGATGGTCGCCGGGAAGATCCACAATTCCCGGCAGGTCCTTCTCCGCGCCGGGCGGGACGCCACCGGCGCCCGCCAGGCGACCCTGCGCGCCACGGCCCAGCAGCAGGCCGACCTGCTCGGGGAGGTCGGGCGCGCCGGGGACATCGACTCGCTGCTCGGCGTGGAGGGCACCGCAGCCCGTGACTATTTCGCTGCCTTCCCGGTCTTGGCCACGGAGCCGATCGGCTCGGGCGGCGCGTTCCTGCGCTCCCGCCGGCCGCCCACCGACCCGGTCAACTGCCTGATGTCGTTTCTGTACGGCATGCTGCGCGTGGCGGTGCACGGGGCGCTGGAGCAGGTCGGCCTCGACCCGTACATCGGCTATCTGCACGGTATCCGTCCCGGCAAGCCGGCACTCGCCCTCGACCTGATGGAGGAGTTCCGGCCGCTGCTGGCCGACCGGCTCGCCCTCACGCTGCTCAACCGCCGAGAGCTCGGACACGCCGACTTCGAGCACCTGCCCGGCGGGGCTGTCCGGCTCACCGACAACGGGCGCCGCGCGGTGCTGCACGCCTGGCAACGCAGCCGCGAGCGCCCATGGCCGCATGCGCAGCTCAACCGGGACGTGCCGGCCGCCCTCCTGCCCCTGGTCCAGGCCCGGCTGCTGGCCCGCCACTTGCGCGGGGATCTCGACCAGTACTCGCCGTGGACGGTGAACTGAGTGGATCTTCTCGTCGCCTATGACGTGGACACCACGACCAGAGCCGGCCAAGCTCGCCTGCGCCGTGTCGCCAAGGTCTGCGAGGCGTACGGGCACCGCGTGCAGAAGTCCGTGTTCGAGGTCGTCTGCAACGAGGCGGGGAAGGTCCGTCTTGTCGCCGCGCTCCAGCAGGTCATCGACCACGGGCAGGACAGCGTCCGCCTGTATCGCCTCCCGCCACGAGCACTCGACAACGTCGAGCACCTCGGGTTGCCCCGCGAAATCGACCCCAGAGGACCCCTCGTGATCTGAGCTGAAGGGCCGCCTCCTGGGCCGCGGTACCGTCCTTCGGCTGGGCCCGTGACAGGGCTGGCATTTCGAGAGCCTCCAGCGTTGTCTCCGATGGAGGGACGTCCGCGAGCCTGCGCCCTCGCCGCCAGCGCGTCTGAGAGGATCTGGATTCGGATTCCCCTGACGCTGCACTGGCTCGGTGCGGCTGTGGCGGAGCTCAGGGTCCTGCGCTGACCTTGCGTTTGAGGGCTGCGGCAAGGTGCGGCCACCAGGACGTTGCGGCGTTGCGTTCCGGCGCTCCCGAACCACTCGCTCCACACCAAGAGCAGTCGCAGTCGCCTCCTGGGAACCGCAAACGCACACGTTTCACCCGGTCGGTTCCGAGGCCCAGAACTGGGCGAATGTATCTTTCCCCGTACCGTCACAGCGTAGGATGCCCGTGATCAGCGCAATCTCCCTGCTGAGGAACCGCAGCACCGACCCTCCGGGGTCGGTGAGGATCGCAACAGGTGACCGGACGGCAGCGTGTTGCCGATGTTGACGAAGGGCAGCACCGACCCTCCGGGGTCGGTGAGGATCGCAACTGATCGTCTGCTCGCCGCCGACCGCGATCTTCCAGTAGCAGCACCGACCCTCCGGGGTCGGTGAGGATCGCAACATGGTCAGCATGCGGGAGAAGCGGCCGGCGATGGAACGCGCAGCACCGACCCTCCGGGGTCGGTGAGGATCGCAACGGCGTGCCATGGCGGTCGCCTACGTCACCCACCAGAGGCAGCACCGACCCTCCGGGGTCGGTGAGGATCGCAACCTACGAGGGCGACGACCCGCTCTGGGGTATGGCGCTCGGGCAGCACCGACCCTCCGGGGTCGGTGAGGATCGCAACAGCGTCCCGTCGTTGAGCTGCGCGCGCTCCAGCACCAGCAGCAGCACCGACCCTCCGGGGTCGGTGAGGATCGCAACCTTGGTGACTTGGTGGATGAGCTGGACGAATCGTTCGTCCGCAGCACCGACCCTCCGGGGTCGGTGAGGATCGCAACCAGCGGAGGTTGGCGGGGTCCCACGCCTGCTCCAGCGTCGGCAGCACCGACCCTCCGGGGTCGGTGAGGATCGCAACCCTTCCAGCTCAGAGCGTCATCACGGAGGAATGACGACAGCAGCACCGACCCTCCGGGGTCGGTGAGGATCGCAACGAGGACCCCGTCTGCGGCGTGCGCTGGTGGGACCTCACCGGCAGCACCGACCCTCCGGGGTCGGTGAGGATCGCAACGGCGACATGACCTGTAACACCCCGGAGCGGCTCCGACCAAGCAGCACCGACCCTCCGGGGTCGGTGAGGATCGCAACGGCCCAGAGGTAACCCAATGACCGACGACACCCGCGCCCTGGCAGCACCGACCCTCCGGGGTCGGTGAGGATCGCAACGACGAGCTCTGCAACCTGCTCATGACCGGCAACGCGCAGGGGCAGCACCGACCCTCCGGGGTCGGTGAGGATCGCAACGAGGAGGTCCGAGGTGGCACGCACGATCAGGGCGGAAGGCAGCACCGACCCTCCGGGGTCGGTGAGGATCGCAACCCATTGTTCGAGACGCCTCGTTCTGACTTCACATCGGCGACCGGCAGCACCGACCCTCCGGGGTCGGTGAGGATCGCAACACGTTGACCCTGCTCTCGCCGACCGGCCTGCGGGCCAGCAGCACCGACCCTCCGGGGTCGGTGAGGATCGCAACATCCACTTATCGTACCTCGGGAGCCCAGCATGCCCACGTAGCAGCACCGACCCTCCGGGGTCGGTGAGGATCGCAACACGATCGGGGTGGACTGGGGCCACTGGCAGCCCGGGCAGCACCGACCCTCCGGGGTCGGTGAGGATCGCAACGCGGATACGCTGCTCGACCTTGGCGGCGAGCCGGTCGAGCGGCAGCACCGACCCTCCGGGGTCGGTGAGGATCGCAACCGTCCGTGGCACCACTACGGCGACGAGCCCGAGGGAACACGGCAGCACCGACCCTCCGGGGTCGGTGAGGATCGCAACCGCGACGACGTCGAGGAGATCCCCAACCGGGACCGCAAGGCAGCACCGACCCTCCGGGGTCGGTGAGGATCGCAACGGCCGGGTCGGTCAGGGCATGTATACAAATACAGGCTGGGCAGCACCGACCCTCCGGGGTCGGTGAGGATCGCAACGACGGGTCGTTGCGGCAGGACGCGACCGCGCTGCGTGGCGCAGCACCGACCCTCCGGGGTCGGTGAGGATCGCAACGACGAGCCCGGGGGTGGCGATGGTGACGACGCACGCGCCGGGCAGCACCGACCCTCCGGGGTCGGTGAGGATCGCAACTCCAGCAGCGGCCCGTTCGGCGGCCGGCCGGCGAGGTAGGGCAGCACCGACCCTCCGGGGTCGGTGAGGATCGCAACGAGAACGCCAGCGACGTCCTTGAGCTGCGCGGCGAGCGCGCAGCACCGACCCTCCGGGGTCGGTGAGGATCGCAACGAGGACGTCGCGCCGGAGCGGTGGGCGGCCCGGCGGCCCGCAGCACCGACCCTCCGGGGTCGGTGAGGATCGCAACTCTCAGGCCAGTGCCACGTCCCGCCGGCCTTGCCGGCCTCGGCAGCACCGACCCTCCGGGGTCGGTGAGGATCGCAACAGGATCGCGGCCTCGTTGACCTTGTCGGGCACTGCGGGCAGCACCGACCCTCCGGGGTCGGTGAGGATCGCAACTCGACCAGGTAGACGCCCTGGTAGGTGCCTTCCGTGCCGGCAGCACCGACCCTCCGGGGTCGGTGAGGATCGCAACCGGCGAACCGACTACGGCAACGCCGAACGGCTGGTCGGCAGCACCGACCCTCCGGGGTCGGTGAGGATCGCAACGGGGACGGTGTCGCGCGCCAGCCGGTCGACCTCGGCGTGGCAGCAGCACCGACCCTCCGGGGTCGGTGAGGATCGCAACGTCAGCGGCTCCGGCGACCACTGGTGCGGCTGTCCCACGGGCAGCACCGACCCTCCGGGGTCGGTGAGGATCGCAACGGGGAGGGCGGCCACGACGAGCTCGTCGTCCCCCTCGGCGCAGCACCGACCCTCCGGGGTCGGTGAGGATCGCAACCACGTCGAGTCCGTCGGGCTGCGCGGCGCGAAAGCGCGCAGCACCGACCCTCCGGGGTCGGTGAGGATCGCAACCACAGCGTGATCCGGGTCTTACCGACCCCCGCGCCGACGGGCAGCACCGACCCTCCGGGGTCGGTGAGGATCGCAACCCGGGCCGGAGTTGGCCGCGGGCCAGGAGCCGTAGGTGAGGCAGGCAGCACCGACCCTCCGGGGTCGGTGAGGATCGCAACTCGAGCTCGCCCTGCAGGTTGTTGTAGGCGTCGACCGCGGGCAGCACCGACCCTCCGGGGTCGGTGAGGATCGCAACCACCAGCCGCCCGACCATCCAGCCCGTCTTCGGCCGATGGGCAGCACCGACCCTCCGGGGTCGGTGAGGATCGCAACGTCGTACCGCGCTGCATGGTGACCGACACGGGGGAGAGCAGCACCGACCCTCCGGGGTCGGTGAGGATCGCAACGGCACGGCTCGGCTCCGACCGCTGGCGGCCCTGCGCGGTCAGGCAGCACCGACCCTCCGGGGTCGGTGAGGATCGCAACGAGCAGACCGGCCGGGCCGCCGAGAAGGGCCTCGACGCAGCACCGACCCTCCGGGGTCGGTGAGGATCGCAACCAGGGGAACCGGGCCAGCTCGGTGACGGTGCCGGTGCGCAGCACCGACCCTCCGGGGTCGGTGAGGATCGCAACTGTTCGTCGGCGGGCTCGTCTGGCACTTGACCGTCGGGCAGCACCGACCCTCCGGGGTCGGTGAGGATCGCAACCCGTGCTGGTCGGCGGGACGGGGTACCCGAGCAGACGACCGGCAGCACCGACCCTCCGGGGTCGGTGAGGATCGCAACATGGCCAGCATGCGGGAGAAGCGGCCGGCGATGGAGCGCGCAGCACCGACCCTCCGGGGTCGGTGAGGATCGCAACCTGCTGGACCCAAACAAGGGCGTTGTGCTCTACGACGCAGCACCGACCCTCCGGGGTCGGTGAGGATCGCAACGTCGACGGGGACCACACCTACGAGGGCGTCAAGGCCGACTTGCAGCACCGACCCTCCGGGGTCGGTGAGGATCGCAACCAGGGCGTCAAGGGGTCGCTGAGCGGGTCGTTCACCGCGCAGCACCGACCCTCCGGGGTCGGTGAGGATCGCAACCCCGTCGGCGTCTTCGGCGATGGCGGCGTAGAGCCGGGCAGCACCGACCCTCCGGGGTCGGTGAGGATCGCAACGCCAACTGGCTCGACGTGTGGTGGCGCGTGCCCTACCCGCAGCACCGACCCTCCGGGGTCGGTGAGGATCGCAACTTCTGCGTCCGCTGCCTCAACGCCGCGACGGGCGGGCAAGCAGCACCGACCCTCCGGGGTCGGTGAGGATCGCAACGAGTGCGCCGCCACCGCCAACGACTCGAGCCCCGACGCGAGCAGCACCGACCCTCCGGGGTCGGTGAGGATCGCAACTGTTCGTCGGCGGGCTCGTCTGGCACTTGACCGTCGGGCAGCACCGACCCTCCGGGGTCGGTGAGGATCGCAACCGTGCCGTCAAGGGCATCGTCGGGCCGCTCGCCCAGCTCGGCAGCACCGACCCTCCGGGGTCGGTGGGGATCGCAACAACCCGGACGTGTCGTCCACGCCGCCGCCAGTGGCCACGGGCAGCACCGACCCTCCGGGGTCGGTGAGGATCGCAACCTCAGGACCAGCCGCAGATGCCCGCCCGTCCCGGGCAGCACCGACCCTCCGGGGTCGGTGAGGATCGCAACACGGTGCGTCCTCCAGTCGGTGGCCCTGCTCGCAGGGCCGCAGCACCGACCCTCCGGGGTCGGTGAGGATCGCAACCCCGGCGACTCCCGGAAGACCGGCACCGCGCCGTTGGTGGCAGCACCGACCCTCCGGGGTCGGTGAGGATCGCAACGCTTTCGCGAACGGCGTCCCACGGCCGGTGACGAACGCAGCACCGACCCTCCGGGGTCGGTGAGGATCGCAACCTCTGCGATATGGGCCCACGCCCGAGCAAAGGTCATTCACGCAGCACCGACCCTCCGGGGTCGGTGAGGATCGCAACGGGGTGGGCATCAGCGGCCACCTCCCCACAGGAGCGCGAGCAGCACCGACCCTCCGGGGTCGGTGAGGATCGCAACGGCGTGGCAGTCGACCGGACCTGGGCCGCGAAAGCCCTGGGCAGCACCGACCCTCCGGGGTCGGTGAGGATCGCAACAAGCGCCGGTCCTCGTCGGTGCCCAAGGTCAAGGTGCAGCACCGACCCTCCGGGGTCGGTGAGGATCGCAACCGACGTGGTGCTGACCGAGCCGGTGCCGACGGGCGGTGAGCAGCACCGACCCTCCGGGGTCGGTGAGGATCGCAACATCATCGGCAACTTCCGGGCCTGGTGGGACATCGCCATGAGCAGCACCGACCCTCCGGGGTCGGTGAGGATCGCAACACCATCGCGTGGGAGGCGGCGACCACGTAAGCGGAACGGGGTAGCACCGACCCTCCGGGGTCGGTGAGGATCGCAACCGCATCGACGAGCACCTCAAGCGCGCCTGCGACTGGCGCAGCACCGACCCTCCGGGGTCGGTGAGGATCGCAACAACGTCGACTGGCCCGAGCCAGCACCGGAGCGCGACCCGAGCAGCACCGACCCTCCGGGGTCGGTGAGGATCGCAACTTGGGCGAGCGCCCGCCGCCACGCGTCGGTGAGCGCCGGCAGCACCGACCCTCCGGGGTCGGTGAGGATCGCAACGCGTTTGGCCTGCTCCTCGGTCGCCCGGTCGGGCCAGGAGGCAGCACCGACCCTCCGGGGTCGGTGAGGATCGCAACTCCACGAACCGGGCCAGCTCTTGCAGGTCGAGGACGTGGGCAGCACCGACCCTCCGGGGTCGGTGAGGATCGCAACACGAGGATTGGACTCGCCTCCTCAGCAGGTAGTCGGCAGCAGGCAGCACCGACCCTCCGGGGTCGGTGAGGATCGCAACATCCAGGAGATGCCCATGGCGCGGCGACCCGCGTCGGTGGCAGCACCGACCCTCCGGGGTCGGTGAGGATCGCAAACGCGCAGGAGGACGCCCGCGTCGAGCAGGCGATGGCCCGCAGCACCGACCCTCCGGGGTCGGTGAGGATCGCAACCGTCAGCGCGTCGGCGGTGACGTGATGCGTCCGGCGCAGCACCGACCCTCCGGGGTCGGTGAGGATCGCAACCTACTTCGACAAGCAGGGCTACCCGGAGTACCCGGAGCAGCACCGACCCTCCGGGGTCGGTGAGGATCGCAACGCCTGCCTCGTGTCCACGACCGGGACCGGGTCCGGCGCGAGCAGCACCGACCCTCCGGGGTCGGTGAGGATCGCAACGTTCGGTTAGGGGGAGAAGACGTTGTACCCAAACAGCGCAGCACCGACCCTCCGGGGTCGGTGAGGATCGCAACGAGATCGTCGCCGCGACCGCCAGCGCTGGCCCGACAGGTGGCAGCACCGACCCTCCGGGGTCGGTGAGGATCGCAACCACCAGTGCCAGCGGTCCCAGTCCGGCTCGACCCGCAGGCTGTCGACGCCGCGTGAATACTGACCCTTTGGCGGCGGCCGAAAGCTGACCCCTCTCCCGGTCGAGTCCTGGCTCGAGGATGTCGAGCCGGGAGGAAGAGGGGTGCTGAACGTGGAGGACTGGGCCGAGATCCGCCGGT
>WNGF01005767.1_pt1 | contig 20216 bp, 21 predicted proteins | sample 5400641 | NCBI WGS metagenome assembly WNGF01 (sample SAMN13153371, study PRJNA577476) | soil metagenome | isolation source: 80 cm soil or saprolite under grassland replicate 2 | place: USA:California | collected 2016-06-15
TGGACGCGCTCGCGATCGCGCTCGCCGAGTACGGAACGATGCATCTGGAGGAGGTCATGGCGCCGGCCATCGCGTACGCGGACGGCTTCCCGATGTACGCCTTCCTGCGCGGCTACCTCGTCCGCGAGCGCAAGGCCACGGAAAAGTGGGAGTGGTCGAAGAAGACCTACTACCCCGAGGGAGTCATTCCCGAGGTGGGCGAGATCTTCCGTCAGCCGAATCTCGCGAAGACCCTGCGCGAGATCGTCGCTGCCGAGCGCACCGCGTTCGAGAAGGCGCGCGACAGGAAGGCCGCCATCCAGGCCGGCCGCGACGCCTTCTACAAGGGACCGATCGCGCAGCGCATCGCCGAGGCAGACCGCGCGGCGGGCGGCGTGCTCACGTATGAAGACCTCGCGAGCTTTCGCGGCCGGATCGAGGAGCCGGTGAAGATCACCTTCCACGGCTACGACGTCTTCAAGGCGGGACCGTGGGACCAGGGCCCGGTGCTTCTCCAGACGTTCAACATCCTCGCGGGGATCGACCTCGCGGCCATGGGCCCCGGATCGGCGGACTCCATCCACGCGGTGCACGAGGCGATCAAGCTGGCGTACGACGACCGCAACGCGTTCTACGGCGATCCCGACTTCGTGAAAGTGCCCTTAAAGGGTCTTCTCTCCTCCGACTACGCTGCCGCGCGGCGCAGGCTCATCGGCTCCGAGGCCTTCCTCGAGCACCGCCCCGGCGACCCGTTCGCGTTCGACCCGGAGGTGAAGGCGCCGCCGGTGCGCTACATGCCGCACTCACAGGGAGAGGCGCCGCGCGCGGAGAAGGGCGACACGACCTGCGTGGACGCGGTGGACAGGGACGGGAACCTCTTCTCCGCCACGCCGAGCAGCGGCTGGCTCCTGGGCGGCGCCTTCATCGCGGGCGACACGGGAGTGCCGCTCTCCAACCGCATGCAGATCTTCGATCTGGACCCGGCGAGCCCCAACGTGCTCGCCGGAGGCAAGCGCCCGCGCACGACGCTGACCCCGACAATCCTCGTCAAAGACGGCAAGCCGTTCCTGGCGATCTCGACGCCCGGCGGCGACAGCCAGGACCAGCAGATCGCCAACGTCCTGCTGAACCTGATCGTCTTCAGGATGGGGCTCCAGGAGGCGATCGAGGCGCCGCGGATCAACTCTCTGCATCCGTTCAGCTCCTTCGACGATCACAAGAGTGAGCCCGGTGTTCTCGAGATCGAGAGCCGCGTTGCCGCCGCGACGCTCGAGGAGTTGAAACGCCGCGGCCACAAGCTCAAGGTGCTCGCGCCCTACGGCATGCCGACGGGAGTCGTGGCGGTGGGAGTCGACCCGCAGACCGGCACGCTGCGGGGCGGAGCGGACGTCCGCCGCGAGCGTTTCGTTTTCGGATGGTGACCATCCGGGCATTCTGGAGACGGCTAGCCCGATGAGGTTGCTTCCCCGAAGATCAGACCTGGCACAACCGGCGCCCTCACTCTATCCCTCTCCGGGAGAGTGGGAGAAGGCTCAGTACGGGGTCGGGGTGACCATGGGGGCGGGCGAGGGGGTCACGTTCGCGGGCTGTTGCGGCGCCGTCGGAGACGAGTTTCCACCGCAGGCCGCGTAACCGACGGCCAGCAGAAGGAACGTCACGATGGTGACGAGTTTTTTCATTTCCAACTCCTTTCCCAATGTCGACACCCCGATAAACGAGCAATCGGATTGCCACCGCAGCCGTCGCGTCTTCATCTGAAATTGAGGAAGGCCGCAAGGTCTTATCGCTCGGTGGGTTGATCGCGCTTAAGGTCTGCTAAAGCACCGCTCCGTGATATCTCTTCGACGACCTTCAGCGGAAGAACGGAGGAACGGATGAAGTTACGCGCCCGGATCGCGAAGACCCCAGCCCTGGACCGGAGGACGCTCTTTCGCTATGCCGGAGCGGGTGGCGTCATGGCCCTGCTCCCGGCGGGCGCCGGTCGGTCCGCGCCGGCCCCCGCGGCGCAGTCGGCTAAGCCCGACCCGTTCGAGCTCGAGGAGGCGACAATTCTGGACCTGCAGAAACGGATGGTCTCCGGCCAGGAGTCGGCCCGGTCGCTTGCGGAGAAGTACACCGCCCGCATCGAAGCGCTGGACAGGCGCGGGCCGGCGCTCGCCTCCGTGCTTGAGATCAACCCGGATGCGATCGAGATCGCCGCGAAGCTCGACGAGGAACGCAAGGCCGGACGGGTTCGCGGGCCGCTGCACGGCATCCCGATCCTGGTCAAGGACAACATCGGGACTGCGGACCGCATGACGACGACGGCCGGGTCGCTTGCTCTGGAGGGATCCATCCCCTCCTCGGACTCCTTCGTCGCGAAGATGCTGCGCGAGGCGGGAGCCGTGATCCTGGGCAAGACGAACCTGTCGGAATGGGCGAACTTCCGCTCGACACATTCCTCTTCCGGATGGAGCGCGCGCGGCGGACAGTGCCGCAATCCGTATGCCCTCGACCGTAACCCGTCCGGCTCGAGCTCCGGCTCGGGAGTCGCCACTGCGGCGAACCTCTGCGCGGCCTCGATCGGAACCGAGACGGACGGCTCGATCGTCTCGCCGTCGAACAACTGCTCGCTCGTCGGCATCAAACCGACGCTCGGCCTCGCCAGCCGCTCGGGCGTCATCCCCATCGCGCACAGCCAGGACACGCCGGGGCCCATGTGCCGCACGGTCGCCGACGCTGCGATCGTCCTGAGCGCGATCTCGGGAACGGATTCCGCCGATGGGGCGACGAAGGAGAGCACCGCGAAGGGCGCGCGGAATTTCGTGAAGCTGCTGGACCCGAAGGGGCTCGAGGGGGCGCGCATTGGCGTTCCCCGGAAGGTCTTCTTCGGGGCTAGCGCGCCGGCTGACCGCATCGTCGAGAGGGCCATCGCGGACATGAAGCGATTGGGCGCGGTCATCATCGACCCCGCCGAAGTCGAGAACGCCGACGCTTTCGAGAAGTCGGAGTTGGAAGTCCTCCTCTACGAATTCAAGGCGGACCTGAACCTTTACCTCGCCGCCCTGCCCGCCGCGCGGGCCCGCACGCTCAAGGACTTGATCGAATTCAACGAGAAGAACAAGGACCGCGAGATGCCGTACTTCGGCCAGGAGATCTTCGTCAAGGCCGAGGCGAAGGGTCCTCTCACGGAGAAGGCCTACCGGGATGCGCTCGAGAAGGACCTGCGGCTCTCGCAGAAAGAGGGAATCGACAGGACGATGGACAGGCACAAGCTTGACACCCTGGTCGCCCCGACGAGCGGGCCCCCGACCTTGATCGACCTCGTCAACGGGGACTACGGCGTCAACGGGAGCTCGACCGTGCCGGCCATCGCCGGATATCCGCACATCACGGTTCCGGCCGGCCACGACTTCGGCCTGCCGGTGGGTATCTCCTTCTTCGGCCGCCCCTGGAGCGAGCCGACGCTGATCAAGATCGCCTATGCCTACGAACAGGCCACGAAACACCGCCGCCCGCCGAGGTTCCTGCCGACCGCCGATCTCACGACCCGCTAATCAGAGCGAGGAGCCGCTTCTTTCCGTGTCATCCTCCCTCTTTGTCATCCTGAGCGAAGCGAAGGATCTGCTCTCTCCGACGAGGGCAGATCCTTCGTCGCGGAGCCTGTCCCGACTTTGAATGGCGCCTCGGTCGCGATGACGAAGGCTTGCTCCGCTCGGAATGACATAAAGGGCGGAGGGACTCCTCAGGATGACAGTGGGAGGAACATGCTCCTCAGGATGACAAGGTGACCAGGTTACGGTTTCTCGGCGCCCAGTTCCTTTAGCTTCGCGGTGGCGCTGGTTCGGACGCTTTCCTTGACGCCTTCCGGGGACTTGTCGCGCGAGAGGGTCTCGAGGGCCTTGCGGTAGAGCGCGATCGCCTGCTTGCGGTCGCCGGCCTTCATGTGGGCTTCCGCGAGGCTGTCGTAGGTGTTCGCGGAGTCGGGATAGAGCTGCGAGTTCACGTGGAAAATCGCGATGGCTCCCTTGAGCTCGTTGCGGGAGAGAAGCGCGTAGCCGAGCGCGTTCAATCTCTCCTCCGCCACCGAAGGGTCGGAGGGATTTGCGTCGCGCAGCCTCTGGTAGCCCGCGGCCGCAACGCTGAACTTGCCCGCTTCCAGGTCCTCGGCCGGCACGCGCACGGTCTCCGCGATGCGCTTGCCGGTGCGCGTCTCGCCCTGCTGCGGCGCGATGACGATCTCTTCGCGGCCGGAAACGTCCTTCGCGAACCTGTACTGGACCTCCGCGTCGGCTCGCAGGAACGTGTCGGCCGAGATCGGGATGAGCTCGAAGTTCTTCTGGAGCGTGACGCGCGCGTCCATGCGCTCTCCATGGGGCGTGAGCGTCAGGACCTCATCGGAGGAGAGCTGGTAGCGCCCGGCGCGCGAGGCGAGCGCTGCCGCATCGAGCTTTGCCGGCTCGATCGGCTCGTTGCGGTAGCCTTCCCACTGATAGGCGGCGGCAATCGAGCGCAGGATCTCCGGCAGGATCTCGTCGCCGCTCTCCGAATTGGTCATGATGGCGGCGCCATATCCCTTTTCCCCGTGCGCGATCAGCAGGCAGCGGAAGCCTTCGTTCGAGCCGCCGTGCGAAAAGTAGGATGCCCCGCCGCGTTTCACGACCGCCAGGCCCAATCCATAATCGCCCAAGCGGGGCGTGACCATCCTGGCCGCCATCTGTTTCGACAGCACGCTTCCCGATTTTCCTTCGAGGGCGCGCTCGAGCCCCAGGGCGAACCGCGCGAGATCCGCCGGCGTCGTCCAGAGCCCCGCGGCCGCCATTTCGGGATACGTGTGCCGCTTGCCCGGGATCGGCCGTCCCTGTCCATCGTGGCCGGCCGCGGCGGACCGGAGCCGCTCGGGAGGCAAGGGCTGCTCGTAGGTGCTCTGTGTCATGCCAAGCGGAGCGAGGACCGTCTCGGCCATGATTTGCGGATAGGGCTTTCCTTCGACGTCGATCAAGGCCTGCTGCACGATCGTGTAGCCGCCGCCCGAGTAGCGAAACTCGGTTGCCGGGGCGATTTCCACGCGGACCGGCGCCGTGTTGGCGGGGGCAACCCCGTCGAGGACCTGCGACAGCTGCGGGACCTCGCGCCCCGCGTCATATCCGGGAAATCCGTGGACCGTGACGCCGGCGCTGTGGGAGAGGAGCATCGCGAGCGTGACGGGCTTCTTGCGCGTCCAGTCGTTTTCCGGGAGCTTCCAGGACTTCAAGTACTCGTTGATGTTCCGGTCGAGCGCGAGCTTGCCCCGCTCCACCTCGCGAAGCGCCGCCATCGCCGAGACAGGCTGGCTGACCGAAGCCGCCTGGAAGAGCGTCGTGTCAGTGGCCGCGGAGAGCGCGTCGGCGTCGGCCGGCCCGTAGGCCTTCGCCCACAGGATCTTTCCCGAACCGAAGACCGCGATCGAGACGGCGGGCACCTTGTGGAGCCGCATCCTCTCCTCGATCGTCCAGGTCTTCTCTCCCTTGAGAAGGACCGCCGGCCGCAGCCCGCGCTCGACCTGCTGGATCTCGGGCGGCGGCGCGGGTCCCGCGCCCAGCGTCGCAGCCAGGATCAGGAAGACGGCAAGCTTCCCCGGCAACGTTTTTCTCACGAGGAGCGTCTTCCTTCCCTGTCATCCCGAGGAGCGAAGCGACGAGGGATCTGCTCGGCAATCATCGGGGAGGTACGGAGCAGATCCCTCGCTTCGCTCGGGATGACAGGATTTCGTCGGCGAACAACTCACCGGCCGACCGGGCGCGTGATCACGGGTTCGAAGCGGTCGTTGTCCGGGCCGAAATTCTTGACAAGATAGGCGATCAGCGCCTCTCTCTTCGATTCCGGCACCTCCGCTCCCCATCCGACCATCTTGGTGACGCTGGCGGTCCACTGCTTCTCGGCCAGGCGCTGCTGGCGGACCATGTCGGCCGAATGGCAGTTCAGACAGGCCTGATCGGCGATGGCTTTCCCTTCCCCTGGAGGGAACGGCGTCAGGCGCGTGCTCAGAACGGGCAGATTCTTGTCGAAGCTGACGGGCGTCTCCTTCGCCTTCGCGCGTCTCTTCTTTTTCTTCGATGCGGCTTGCGTTCGGTCCGGCAGACACACCAGCAGGGCGAGCAGAAGCGGGAGGAGGACTCGCGTACGTCCGCGTCTCATGCGGTCACCTCGATCTGCGCGGAGTGCCATCCGTTGTGGAGGTAGCCACTCTGGTTCCACACGGCTTCCTTGGGCTGCACGCTGCCGCGGCTGTCGGTCGCGCGAGCGAAAAGCGTGACCCGCCCGGCGGCGGTCGGCGTGTAACGGAAGGACCAGAGCCGCCAGGCATAGGGATCGTGCTGTGGGTCCAGAGCGGCCGGCCGCCAGGACTCTCCGCCGTCGTCGGAGAGCTCGACTTTCGCGATGTCCGGCGCTCCGGAGAAGGCGAAGCCTCGGAGAGCGATCGCCTCGCCCGCTCTCGCGCGTGCCGGCGCTTGCGTGATGTTCGACTTGACGAAGAGCTCGGTGATCACTCGCATTTCGTCGGGCTTGAAGGCAACTCCAGGTGGCCCGGGCTCCTTCGGATACTTGTAGGCGGTCTCCATGTAGAAACCCTTTTGCGGCTCCGGCTGTGCCGAGAGACGCCAGAGCCACTTCATCCAGTGGTCTCCGGCCCAGCCGGGAACGACCAGGCGAGCCGGCGCTCCGTGAAGAGGCGCGAGCGGCTCGCCGTTCATCTCGTAGGCGACAAGACCGTCTTCCAGCGCCTTCTCGATCTCGATGCTTCGCTCAAACGCGGGGACCTTGCCGGGAGGCTTGTCGCCGCCGGACGTGTGCAGGTGGCGCGCGGAAGCCCGGAGGCCGGCGCTGTCCAGCAGGTCCTGGACGCGCACGCCCGTCCATCGGGCGTTTCCGACCGCGCCGTATTTCCACTGCACGCCCGGCACAAACGGCCTGTATAGGCCGCGCCCGTTGCCCGCGCACTGGAGCACGCAGGTCGCGCTCGCCCTCGGCAGCTTCTTCAATTCGGCGATCGTCAGTCGAATCGGATGCTCAACCTCGCCGTCGATCGTCAGGGTCCACCGCCGGGCATCCTGATAGGTTGGGTTCCAGTGATGACGCACGAAGAAGAGGTCGTTGGGCGTGATGTAAGTCGTCAGGGCGTCGAGCGGCGTCTCGGCGTCGGTCGCGTAGCCGTTGACCTGGAGCATCCGGCGCCGCGAGTTCGGAACCGTGCCGGGCGGCAGGGAGAACGCCGCCGCGGGCACCAGAGCCGCCGCCCCGGCTAACATGAGGAACCGTCGCCGGTCGAGTCCCGACAGATGTCGCTCCCGATCACCCAAAGTTCTCATCGCTTGAACAAAATTCTATCCCCGGCCGAGGAGCAGATTCCAGATTCCAGGGAAAAGAAGTTTCCGGTGCCAGGCTTCCAGTTTCAGGCGGGGGCGCTGCCACCTGGAATCTGGAATGTGGAACTTGGAATTCCGGCGAACTCGGCAATGACGGGCGCGTGGTCGCTCGTACCGATGTCCGCGAGCACCGCGCAACGAGTCGCCTGCCCGGCCAGGGGCTCGCTCGCGAGGATGTAGTCGATACGCCAGCCGATATTTCGCTGGCGCATGTTGCGCCACGGCGCCCACCACGTGAAGAGCTCGTCGTTGTCAGGATCGAGAGTACGCGTCAAGTCCACGACTCCCGCGGCGAGGATCCGCTCGAAGATCTCACGCTCCTCGGGCCGCTGCCCGATGATCGTCGGCTTGCGCTCCTTGGGGTGAACGTCCCTGTCGGCCCGCGCGACGTTCAGGTCTCCGCAGAGAACGACCTGCCCGCCCGACGCGCGGACCTCTCCGACATACCCGGCCATGGCCTCGAGGAACCGCATCTTCGCCGGAAAGTCCTTGCCTCCGTTGGGGACGTAGATCGATGCGACACGCAGGTCGGCCATTCTCGCCACGACGATCCGATTCTCGTGATCGAACGCGGGATGCGAGAACTCGGGCTTATCCGGAAAGGCGTCCTTGCGGACGTGCAGACCCACCCCCGAGTAGGCCCGCTCGCCGTGCCAGTAGCACCAGTAGCCCTCCATCTCGCAGAGCGCGGCCGGGACCTGGGCGGAGTGTGCCTTGATCTCCTGGAGACAGACGACGTCGGGGCGGTCCTGCTCGATCCATTCGCGTAACTGCGCCTCGCGCGCGCGAATGCCGTTGACGTTCCAGGTGGCGATCTTCATCCGGAGGGCAATCGGGCGAGGAGTTCCGACCTCGCGGTCTCCAGGGCCTGCCGGCGCACCGGGCTCGGTTTCTTCGCGAGTTGCTCTTCGATGCGCGCCAGCGTCATCTCCAGCCTCCGGCGGGTTGCGGTCGCATCGGCGTCGGGCCGCCGCACACTCGATCCGGCGCCCTTTTCTTCAACAGCCTGTTCTTTCTCGGCTCCCAGGTCCTCTTCGCTTCGGCCCCAACCCCTGGCCATGGCAAGAGCTTACCTCCCCTTGCGCGGACGGCTTCGCTCTTGCAAGATCTCTTTCCGGAGGTACGGACGTGCCGACACTGAACCTGAGCTCCGAGCAGGCGGAAACCCTCGCACAAGTGCTGGAGGACTACGTCTCGGATCTGCGGATGGAGGTCGCCAATACCGACAGCCAGGAGTTCCGGGATGACCTCAAGAAGAAGGAGCTGTTCTTGAAGGATCTCCTGCGGCAGCTCGGAGTCGGCGCGACTGAGGACTGAGGACTCGGGACTGAGGCCTCAACCGGCTGTCCCCTGAATCCCGATCATCCGGACGCCAGCCCATTCAGTCCTCAGTCCTCGGTCCTCAGTCCTCAGTCATAGGCCCGAGAGGAAGTCCTGGACGCGGATGATCGCCTCGGAGAGGTTCTGCGCCTCCGTCCGGCCCGAGCTCTTCCTCGGCTTGAAGGAGTGGTCTCCGTCCTCGATCCAGGCGACTTGAATCGATGTGGAGAGACGATAGCCCACCACGTCTTCGCGCGACCCGAGAGCGTCGCGCGTCCCTTGCACGATGAGCGCGGGCGTGCGAAGGGCTTCCAGGTGTTTCGTCCGGAGGCGGTCGGGCTTGCCGGGCGGGTGGAAGGGGTAGCCCAGGCACACGAGCCCGCGGACTCCCGCTTCGTCCGCCACCATGCTCGCGATGCGACCGCCGAGCGACTTGCCTCCGATCACGAGCCGCTCCGCGCCGCCCAGTTGAGCAATTGCCGCAAGCCAGCTCTGTTTCAAGACCGGCCCGGGATCGGGAGCATGCCGGGGACCGCCCGGCCGCCGCTCCCGCATGTAAGGGAATTCGAAGCGCGCCACGCGAATCCCGCCTCCGGCCACCCCGCGCGCGACCACATTCATGAACGTGGAATTCATTGGCGCCCCGGCCCCGTGGGCCAGAACGAGGGTGATCGGGGCGTGCTCGGGACCGTCGAAGAGAAAATCCGAAGGTTCCATTCCTATTTCAGCGGCTCTCTCCCTCGCCCTGGTCCTCGGCAAGTCCTGGTCCGCCGAAAATACGGATTTGCGGGCGCGTCGCGCGCCGCTCTCCCCGACGCCGCTCGCGGACACGCCGATCGTCCGGAAGGGTCTCCGCCGGCCGGGCTCCTGCGGCCACGGCCACCCCCGCGGGCTCGCCGATCACATTGACGAACCACGACTCCAGCGCGTCGGTCGGTATTCCCTGGACGGCGTTGATCGCGGCGACGATGCGGCGCGCATCGGCCGGGAAGCGCGTGCTCGCCAGCGTCCAACCGCCGGCACCCAGGATGTAACGGCCGTTCTGCATCCATGGTTCCGGTTGGTGATCCTGCTTCTCCTGTCTAACCATGCGTCCTCCGCTCCCAAACGGACTCCGATGCGAATTCTTCGAATCTGTTCCCTCTATTCTGCCCCAGGCGTCCCCGGTTGTCTCTTGGACGATGGTCTCTCGGACAATTGTCGAGCTAACGTCCCTCCCGCCGCCGTGCATTGAATTCCTCGGATTTTCCCCGCGGGATGGAGAGAGATTCCCACCGGCTCCCCGCAAAGTGTTTCGCCAGCAGCACGAGCTGCCCAATATGGTAGGCGTAGTGGCCAATCTGCAGATTGATCGCCCGCAGAACCGAGAGAGACTCGCCCCGGATCGTCACGGACCTGCGCAGGTCCTCCTCCGCGAGAGGCTCGACCGTCGAGAAGAGAAGACTCCACCCCTCGTGCCAGCGATGTTCGAGGCTCTCGCGCGTGTCGCCCGGCTCCAGCACGAATTCTGAGTCTCGATGCCGGTCCTTCTTCTCTCCGTCGCTCGTCAGAAAATCGGTCCAGCGTGATCGCATGTTGCCCGCCAGGTGCTTGACGATGAGCGCGATGCTGTTGGATTCCTCGTCGAGCGCGGCGAAAAAGTCAGCCGGCTCCGTTTGCGCGAGGGCTTTATCGGCCACCTTCTTCAAGCCCCGCAATTGGCGGACGGCCTCCTTGAGATATTCGCCTTCTTCCACGTTCATACGCCTCCTCCCTCTCCCCCCGCTGCGCGGGTGGAGAGGGAGCCTTCGGTCATAATGCGGCCAGCGCGCCTTAATGGGAAGGCCCGATTTGCCTGAAAGGATACCGAACCGATGAAGAGGACAGCATTGTTTCTCCTGGCGGGATTGGCGGCAATCGTTCTCGTAGCTCTTCCCGCGTCCGCCGACGAGAAGGGGAAAACCGGCGAGAAAGAGAAGAAGAGCGAGTCAAAGATGCAAAAGTCACCGAGCGGTCTCCAGTACGAGGATGTCAAGGTGGGCACCGGGGCTGCCCCGAAGACCGGCCAGACCTGCGTGATGCACTACACGGGCTGGCTCTGGGAAAACGGCGCGAAGGGCGCCAAGTTCGACAGCTCGGTGGACCGGGGCCAGCCCTTCGAGTTTCCGCTCGGCCAGGGCAGGGTCATCAAGGGGTGGGACGAAGGGGTTGCGACGATGAAGGTTGGCGGAAAGCGCAACCTGCTCATTCCTCCCTCCCTCGGCTACGGGGCGCGCGGGGCCGGCAAGGTCATTCCGCCCAACGCGACCCTCCTTTTCGAGGTCGAGCTGCTCGGAGTCAAATAGAGGAACCTAGTGGTCGGGGGTGGTTGGCCGCCCCCGCCCTCCCCATCGCCCGACTGAAATGAAATCTCTGGCTCCGCACGTCCGTAGGAGAACCTGATGACGCGGCTTCTGGCGGCTGTCCTGGCCTCTTCGCTGGCGGCGATCCTCCAGACTCGGGGCTGCACGGGAACCTCGCCGAGAACGGCTCCGCCATCAGCGACGGCCACCGCCGTCCCGACGGCGGTTCCTTCCCCAACGCTCGCGCCCACGGAGGTCCCCGACCTTTTCCTCACGACCGTCCGTCCGGTTCTCAAGTCCCATTGCGCGCCGTGCCACGAGCCAGGCGGAAAGATGTACGACCGGCTGCCGTTCGATAATCCGCGCGTCCTCGCCTCTCATTCGGCAGGCGCCCTGCGCCGCCTGAAGGGCGACGACCGAGAGGCGTTCGAGCGCTGGCTCGCCACCCTCAAGCCCGAAGACAGCAACCCGAAAAATTGAGTCGTGCGGCCTGCCAAGTCTGTCTGTCATCCCTTCGCGCCCTCCTTGTCATCCTGAGCGAAGCGAAGGATCTGCTCTCGTCGCTTCGACGTTCGCCTTCCTGCTCAGGGCAAGCTCTGAGCACCGCGAAGGATCTGCTCCAGTCACGACGAGCCGATTGGAGCGGAGCAGATTCTTCGTCGCTTTTGCTCCTCAGAATGACAAGGTTGTACGGGTGGCGCCTTACGGCATCGCTTCGATCTTCTTCTTGAGCGCCGCGATCGTCTTGTCCGAGCGCTGTCCCGACGGAAGGGCTTCGGCGTAACGGAGAGTTTCTTCCATGGTCTTGCGCGCCTCGCCCGGATCTCCTCTTGCCGCGTAGATATCGGCTCGCGTCTGCAGGATTCCGATCTTTCTGGGGCCGTAGGCCCTGGCCAGCGCGCGGTCGGAGGCGGCCAGAGCCTCCTCGTACCTCTTCATGGCCTTGTAGGCGGTCGCCAGGCGCGCGGGAGGGTTGTAATCCTCGGGAAGATCCCGCTCGGAAGCTTCGAGCATCGGGATGGCGCGCTCGGGCTGACCGAGCGCCAGGTAGGTCGAGACCCGGTGGGAATCGAAGACGGCGCGCGCCTCGGGGCTCTTCGCCCGCGCCGCTTCCCCCTCGAGAAACGCGGCCCGCTCCGACAGCACCTTCTTCCTCCCCTCCTCGTCCTTGGCGGCCTCCCGCTCATCCGCGAGCATCTCGTAGACGGATGAAAGGTCATCCGCCGCGATGTCGGGCCGGCGTTTCGAGAGGACTTCCCGGGAATCCGCCGCGAGCGTCGAGACGAGCTCCACCCGCGCCGGCTCCTCGGGCTTGAGCTTCAGGGCGCAGTCGAGCCCGCTCGCGGCGACGTTGGCGGCCGAGGATGTCCGGCGCAGTTTCGGAAACGCCTCGCGCGCCGTCTCGGCGCATCCCTTATTGTCGTGAATTCTCTGCAGGGCGAAGAGGACCGACTCGACCGCGCGGCCGTAACGCGGCCAGTCTTTCGGGGCGGCGGAAAGCGCCTCGCGATAATCCCGGACCGCCTCGGCGTTTTTCCCCTCGCCGTAGAAGCGATCGGCGCGCGCGAGGATCTCCTCGACGCCCTTCTCACGGCCCCGCACAGCCTGGCGCCCGTCGTCCAGGATCTTCATGAACTGACCGACAGTGGCGCCGCCGACCCATCGCAGCGCCGCTCTTTCGGAGATCGAATCCAGAACGTAGAAGGAGGGCCACGCTTCGACCGGGAACTTCGTCAGGAACGAAGCGCTGCCGGGCTTTTCCGTGTTAATCGAGAGCCAGACGAACTGTCCGGCGCGCCGCGCGAGCGCCTTGTCCGTGAAGACGAAGGCCCTCATCGACCGGCACGTGTGTCACCAGGGTGCCCAGGCTTCGACGAAAATCGGAAGCTTCTTCGCGCGGGCCTGCGCGAGCGCCCCCGGGTAGTCGTCCGCGATGAATGGGACGGCCGGGCGTGGTTCCGCGGAGCCCACGCCGAGGAACGCCGAGGCGGCGGCCAGCGCTAACAAGAGCTGTCTTGGAGAGGAAATTCTCATGACCCAATGCTAGCAGGGTGCTGAAAAAGGGTGTAGGCGGCGTTGCGAGAGGTTACAAGGAGCCGGGAGCCGAGCCCCCGTTTAACTCTCTCCGCCGCCACTCTTCTCCCTCTCCCGACGGGAGAGGGTTGGGGTGAGGGGCGTCTTCTCCCTCTCCCGGCGGGAGAGGGTTGGGGTGAGGGGCGTCTTCTCCCTCTCCCGACGGGAGAGGATCGGGGTGAGGGGTGTATCGCCGACGCGGTCATCGTCAATGCGGCAAGTCGTGACCTGGCCATCGCCTTCGGCGGCTCCGATGGGGTTTCCCCCTCCCGCACGGGCACGGTGCCGGGAACAGGAAGATCCTGGCGCGTCTTGATCGCTGACTTCGACGGAAACGGCCGCGCGGACGCCGTCACCGCGAGTCCGGAGGACCACACGGTGACGGTGCTCCTTGCGCGCTGATCTTGGATTCCAGATTCCAGATTCCAGATTCCAGATTCCACGAGGAGTAAAGAATAAGTACTTGGAATTTGGAATCTGGAATCTGGAACCTGACGCGCAGAGCGCGTCAGTCTTGAAGAGCGGGCAGGCGGACGGTAAATCGCGCGCCTCCGCCACGCGCGTTGTCGGCGGTCACGCTGCCGTCGTAATTCTTGACCAGACCGTAAACGACGGAAAGGCCAAGTCCCGTTCCGTGCCCTCTCTTGGTCGTGAAGAAGGGTTCGAAAATTCGGGAACGGACCGTCTCCGGGATGCCAGGGCCGCTGTCGCGCACCTCGAGCAGCACCGAACTGCCTTCCTGCGCCGTTCGGATCCACAGCCGCCCCCGGCCTTCCATCGCATCGCGCGCGTTGACGCAGAAGTTCATCAGAATCTGCTGTAGGCCGCCGCTGTCGGCGAGAATCAGCGGCAGATCGGGATCGAGCGAGACGTCGAGGGTCACGTCCGTCCCGAGCGAGCCGGAGAGCAGCCGGAGCGTTTCCATCACGGTCTCGTTGATCCGCACGGGTCCTCGCTCAGGACATCCTCCCCGCGCGAACGTCAGCAGCTTGGCCGTCAGCGTCCGGGCGCGGACGATCGCGGCGTCGATCTGGTCGAGCTCCTCGAGCGCCTCCGGCGTCAGCTCGTTGCGTGCTCTCAGCAGGTACGCATGGCCTCCGATGGCGAAGAGCATGTTGTTGACATCGTGCGCGAGGCCGCCCGCGAGGGTCCCCACGCTCTCCATGCGCTGAACGTGCTGCTGCCTCTCGCGGGCCACCACCTTCTGGGTGACTTCCAGAACCGAGACCATGAGATACAGCACGGCTTCGTCCACCGCCATCGGCTGCACGGTGACCGCGACGAAGCGCTCGCCGCCGCCGCCCGGAGAAGGAAGCCGGAGCTCGTCGGCGCAGCAGGTTTCCTGGGTCTCGACGGCGCGGCGCAGCAGCGGCTTGAGCGTCTCCGCGGAGTCTGGTAGGAAATCGCCCGCTCCATGCCCGACAAGACTGGGCAAAGACTGTGATGACGCCAGGACCTCGCCGAAAAAGGCTGAGGCGGCGGCGTTGTGCTCGACAATCCTAAGAGTCCGAGCGTCGCAGACGAGCAACGCGAAGGGCAGACTCTCGATCATCTGCTTGTGCAGAAGAAGCCGATCCTCGACGCGCGGCAATCGCGCCGTGATACTCGTCACGCTCACGCGCGGTGGAGGAGCAACGAACGCGCCATCGTGGGACGACCGCAACTCATTGACGCCGCAGGAGCTTTCGCCGGGGAATGAGAATTCTGACAACGAACGGCGGCCTTCCGGGTGCCGCCTGCCACTAAGTGACAAGCCACCGCCTGGCACAATAGGATAGAGACCGAGAACCAGAGAACTCGATGGAATCGGAAGTCTCCCCTCCGGGCTCGCGCGAAATCGTGCAAGCCGTACTGCTCGACACCGAGCAGCGGTCCCGGCTCCTCGCCTATGCCCGCTCCCGGTTCGGAATCGAGTCCGATGACGCGCAGGACCTGCTTCAGGAAACGGCGCTGGAGCTCCTGCGGCAGCGGACCGCGGTCCGAAGCCCGCATGGCTTTACCTTCAAGGTCTTTCATCTGCGATGCTGCCGTTTCATCCAGGCCCGGCGCACGCACACCAGGGTGTTCGTTACCGCGAAAGAACCGCTTGAGGCGGCTTGCGATGTCACCGCGCTCGAGACGACGCACAGAAGGATCGAGCTCAAGGAGCTGCTGGAGACGATCTCCTCCTCCTGCCGCAAGATTCTTCTCGCCTACTACGTCGAAGGAAGAAGCCTTCAAGAGACGGCGCAGGCAATCCCTCTTCCGTATTCCGGCGTCTGGACCAGGATCAACGGCTGCCTGAGGAGACTCCGAGCATGTCTGGAAACATGAGTGCTCATCTCGACGAGTTCACGCTGCTCCGGTACGCCGCGTCGGACCTGGACGGCCGGGAGCGGGAAACCGCGGACGATCATCTTCATGTCTGCAAGCGGTGCGTGGCGGCGCTGTCCGCGATGGAGGAACTCGACCAGCAATTGAGAGCGATCACGGGTGACTTCGCCCCCTCGGGCGACCTCGATCCCGCCGATCCCTTCGCACGGAGGCCGGAGACGCTGCCGCGTCCGCGCGCCGCGGCGCCCGCCCGGGAAGCCGAGAACCTCGCGACCGTCGCTCTCGAGGCCTCGGAGGCGGCTCGCACGGAGAGCGGCCGCATCCTCGAGACCGCGAAGAGCTCCAGGCGAGAGCTGGATTCTTTCCTGTCCGGCTCGTCTCTCTCCGATCTGACAGTCCGATTCGCGCTCCTCTATGCCCTGCAGGAAGCGGGACTGGAGATCGCGGAGAGTCCCATGCGAGCGCTCGGACTCGCCCTCGCCGCGCTCGACCGCCTCCAGGGGGAAGTGGCGGGGGATCCCATGACGCCGGCCGAGCGGATCCTGCCCTTGAGAACGCTCGCGGCGCAGGCACACTTGCTCGCGGGGCAGGGGCGCAACTGGACGGGCGAGCTCGAGCAGGCCAGGGGGCACTTTGAGCAGGCCTACCGGGCCTTCGGCGAATCCACGGGGGACGACCTGAGTCTCGCAATCGTGGAGCTCTATGAATCACAGCGCCGCGCATTCGCGGGCGACCCGAAGGCGGGCCTTTCGCTGGCCCGACGGGCCCGGGCGACATTCGAGGAGCTGGAACTCGAGGATTATGCTGCCCGCGCCCGCGTCGCCGAAGGCATCTCCCTGTCAAAGCTCGGCAGGGAGAGTGAGGCCCTTGAAGCGTTCCAAAGCGCAGTTCCGGTTTTCCAGAAGCGCGAGCTGTGGAGCAACTACGTGGGAGCCGTCAACGCCGTCGGAGCGTGCCTCGCGAGACAGGGACGGCTCGACGAGGCGCGCCGGGAGTACGCGAGGGCCCTGCAATCGGTTTCGCGCGACCGACACGCCGCCTGGGTCGGTTACATCCGAAACGGCCTCGCGCTGGTTCTCTTCCAGACCGGAAACTACCGGGCGGCGGCTCTCGCCTTCCTCCAAGTATCACGCCTTTTCCGGGACCTTGGGAACATTGCCAACGCCCTGACGGCCTCTCTGTATGAGATCGAGAGCTGGGCAGCGTGTGGACAGCTTGCGCGCGCCGCTCAGCGCTTCGAGATCTTCCGGACCGAGGTCGCGCGCCACGACGCGCTCGATCCCGTGATCGTGCGCCAGCTGGAGGCGGCTCTCTCGGGAAATGATCCTGATCTCGAAGAGGTGGCAAAGCTGCGAGACTCCGCGGGACAGATGATGCGGGAACGCTTCGAGAAGAAGTTCGGCTGAGCCCGGATTATTCATGGTCACCCGGCCGAAACACGGGCAACGCACTAAACCAAAGAACGTTGTGACAGAAAACCGATGAGTGCGGTCGGGAACAGTTTGTCCGCGACTGAGATTTTTCGTCGAGACAAGGAAGCGCGACGACGGCGATACCGGGGCGCATCGCAGAGGAGCGCTGACGCCGTATCGGCGGAAAAGATCGGAGCGGCGACCGGAGTCGATCATGAATAATGCGGGCTAAAGCGGGGGCTTGCCGCCCCTCACCGCACCAACCCGCCCCCTCTCCTCCCCAAACTGCTATGGGTCGCCAGCCGACGTAACCTCCTGAACCACAAAGTCGGCGTCTTCATCCTCGTGTGAGAACCGAGGGTCCTGGGCGCTGACCCCAAAAATAAATTTTCGCGGCCTCGCCAAAATCGCCCTCTTCCCGCCACTTCATAGGCAGGAAGCGGGTCAGAACAAACCGCTTCCAACGAGACGCCCGGCAACGGGCAAAAGGAGGCTCACGTGAGAACGACTCTATCCGCCGTGTTGTTGCGCGACGTCTACGGCCCGATTCCCGGCTGAGCGGGGGGTGTAGCGGGCGTCCCGGACTCCGGGACCGGGACGCCCGAAAAGTCTGGACATGAAACGGCTCTGGTATGTGGACATCCAGAAGCGCGAGGACGCGATTGCGATACGTGTCTCGAACGTCTTCGACGGATGCGAAGCGGAAGAGCCGGTGGAGGCTCGCGTGCGGAGCACGGCCGATGTCGAGGCCATCCTTCGGGCCTTGAAGCCGATCGCTTTCCTCTCGCGGCGGTACATGGAGGTCAACGGGCTCGGCAGCCTGCTGCGGATCGCCTCTCTTCCGAGAACGCCCCTCGGGGTGATCGTCGAGCGCGTGCTTGCCGCCCTCGACTCCCCTCCTTCTTCGGTCATCGTCACGTCATTCCTGACCCGCGAGGAGATCTCCTGGTGCCTGCGCCGGAGTGCTCAGTCCCGGTCCTCCTCCGCTCCTGATGGGCGCGGGCGCGCCGGATGAGGGATCCGAGGATTTCGAGGGACATCGGATCCCTCGAGCCGCTCCCGATGTAAGCCTGAAAACCGAGGATGAGATGGTTCAGAAAGATGAGTTCTTCCTGCTTCGACCGGAGGCAGGGCGGCTCGTTAGCGGTCGATTCCAGCTTTTCGCGGGCAAGCCTCAGAAACCTTTCCGGCGGAGGACCGTCTCCCTCTCCGAAAGGAGTATCTGGAAATGAACTCAACCGCGATGAAGGCAATACCGCTGGCCCTTCTTCTGATCGCGACCTGCGCCGCCGCGGTTGCCCCCGGCGACGAGCCGACGGAGAAATCCGAAAAAAAGGAGAAGAGAGTCATCGTCAACGACGGCGAAGTCTTCTCCTCCGACGACGACGAGCCGCTCGTCTGGCGATTGCCGCGGCGCGCCCGGCAGGGGTACCTCGGGATTCACCTCCTCGAGATGACGCCCGAGCTACGGGCGCACTTGGGGGCTCCGAAGGACGCCGGCGTGCTCGTCGCCGGAGTCGAGAGCGAAAGCCCCGCGGCGAAAGCCGGGATCCAGGTCGGCGACATCGTCACCCGCGCCGACGGCGAGCGCGTCGAGTCCGGCCGCGACCTGACCCATGTCGTGCGGGGCATGAAGTCCGGCGAGACGCTGAAGGTCGAGGTCTCCCGCGACCGCGCGGTCAAACAACTCTCGGTCAGAATCGAGGAGCGCCGCAGCGCCGAGTTTGATCTCGGCGATCTGGGCCGCGACCTCGGGCGTGATCTCGGCCGTGACATCGGACGAGACATCAGCCGTGACCTCGGGCACCGCGCTTGGGTCTTCCGAGGCCATCCCGAGAACCTCGACCGCCTTCAGGACAAACTCGAAGAGATCGAAAAGCGCCTGAAGGATCTGGAGAAGAAGCTCCCGGCCCGTTAAAAGCCAGTCTGAGTAATAGGGGCCGAGTCCGGGGTTTTGTCATCCTGAGCGAAGCGAAGGATCCGCTCATCCGACGAGGGCAGATCCTTCGTCGCTCCGCTCCTCAGGATGACAGCGATTAGACACGCTCCTAGCCGCGTTCTTCGAGGCTTCTCCCTCTCCCGGCGGGAGAGGGGCGGGGTGAGGGGCGCCTTCCCCCCTCCAAGCAGGCGTTTCCGAAGACACGATCTCGGTGTCGATGACGTTGTGCCCTTTTCCGGCCGGCGCCGGCGTCTTAGCGCGGGTCGCGAAAAAAACTGCCGCCGTCCAGGTTGGAACGAGGTCGAGACCCGGCACGAGCTCGGCGAAAAGTGACGGCAAGAAGGCCCAGTGCCATCCGACGAGCCAGATCATCGCGAGGGCCACGAGCAGATCGAGCGCCGCGAAAACGCGCCCGGCCGTAGAAATGCGCTGGTCTGCCATCACGATCTGCCTTGACCGCCGGGGCGAAGAATCAATTGGGCATTCTGGGAGTCCGTCCCTCGGCGGCGGAAGAAGGGAGGATGACGGGTTCCCGGGGAACCGGCGCGGGGGCGACGATGGCCTGAGGCGGAGCGCCGGCGGAGGAACTTGCGCTCCCCGAGGAATCCGTTGGCGGCCAATCTCCGCGAGCCACGACCCGCGGAGTGTGATGCTGCGGGGCGATTACGACGGCCAGACGGGCGGGCGCGGCTGGATTCTCCACAAAGACGCAGGAGTAAGCGGTTCTGTCGAAGCCGCCATAGCAGTCGGAGTCGGAGTCGCAGTCGTCGTCGCCGGCGTATGCCGGCGCGTAACCGGCGCTCTGGTGCGCGCAGCCGGCCAGCGGGAGCGGGACGAGAAGCAGCGAGACGGCAAACGGCGGCTTTCTCATGCGGGCGCTCCTCGGCGCGAGCTCTCAGTCTAACATCTCCTTCCGGCGAGATCGATTCTTCGCCTTCGGAGGATTCAAACGTGATGACAGCGCGCCGACTCGTGTTTGCTGTGTGCACTCCTCTTCTCGCCGCTCTGCCGTCCATCACTTCGGGGCAGCCGTTCGATGCCCGTCTCTATTCCGAGATGCGGTGGCGGATGATCGGGCCCTTCCGTGGGGGCCGCACGGTGGCCGTCAGTGGAGTTCCCGGACAGCAGAGCGTCTTCTACATGGCCGCGAACAACGGCGGCGTCTGGAAGAGCACGGACTACGGACGGGTCTGGACCCCGATTTTCGACGACCAGCCGACCGGTTCGATCGGAGCGCTCGCGATCGCGCCCTCGGACCCCAGCGTGATCTACGTGGGAAGCGGCGAAGGCCTGCAGCGTCCCGACCTCTCCGTGGGCGACGGCATCTACAAGTCCACGGACGCCGGAAAGACCTGGCATCACCTGGGTCTCTCCGACGGCCGGCAGATCGCCGCGATCCTCGTGGATCCGCGCGACTCGAAGCGCCTGTTCGTGGCGGTCCTCGGACACCCATACGGTCCCAACGCGGAGCGCG
>WNGF01004914.1_pt1 | contig 20214 bp, 14 predicted proteins | sample 5400641 | NCBI WGS metagenome assembly WNGF01 (sample SAMN13153371, study PRJNA577476) | soil metagenome | isolation source: 80 cm soil or saprolite under grassland replicate 2 | place: USA:California | collected 2016-06-15
GGGCCTCGACGGAATTCGTCGCTGACCATCGGTCCGCGAGATCCCGCATTTCCCTGTTTTCTCATGCGACGGAGTCAGTCCGCAGTCCGCAGTTAGTCCGCAGTTCGCAGTTGTCGTGTACGGACTCTTGCAATCGCCCCCCATCCTTCTTCATGATACTCCCCCCGCTGCCGGCACAGCAGCGGAATGATCCCACCCTCCCGCGCCCTGACATTCTTCAAAGGAGACGGTCCATGAAGGCGCTCCGCATTGCAGTGTTGGTGGCAGCAACGGTTGTGATGGGATGTAGCCAGTCACCGACGGGTCCGACCACCGCGGCTCGGCCGACGATCTCGTACGATTGCAACACGTCGCAAAACAGCTCGAACAACCCGCCGGTAACGGCGAGCGGTGGGTGCAACAACAACAATAACAACAACACCACGAACAACAGCAACAACCCGCCCAACACCGCAGGCAACTAGAGCGGGCACAGTTTCGCGAAGCGAGCGGCCCGCGGCGCACTTCGACGCACCGCGGGCCGTTTTGCATTCGTAGCGCCGGTCCGCCAGCTAGCCCCTAGCGTTGGCCGGCCGCCACGCACATGGTAACAGCGCGGGCAGTTCTGAACGGTGAGTTATGGCACTCGCAAAATCGTCTACAGCCACCACTCCACAATCTTCGAGCCGACCGGCGGACGAGGAGCTCGATCTGTTCGGCATTACGCACTGCGGTAACGTGCGGGCCGAAAACCAGGATCATTTCCTTATCTGTACCGTTCACCCACAGGTGGTGATTCACAGCACGAGTCTGCCTGATCCGCAAGCGCTTCCCCTGAGGGGCACCCGACTCGCGACGATTCTCGTCGTGGCTGACGGGGTCGGGGGTGCCGATTCGGGCAGCGATGCCGCACGCGTCGCAACCGAGACTATCACGCGCTACGTCGCTTCGGCTCTCCGCTCCTATCATTCAGCCGGCACGGCAACCGATGATGAATTCCTCGACGCGTTGCGTGCAGCTGCACTCGAAGCGCACGGCGCGGTTCGATCCGAGGCTGCATTGCGGCCCGGCAATCGGCAGATGGCGACGACGTTGACCGTCAGCATCGCCGTCTGGCCGTGGCTGTACGTCGTTCAGGTGGGCGACAGCCGCGCGTATTTCTATGCCGATGGTACGCTGAGTCAGATCACCCACGACCAGACGATCGGCCAGGAGCTCGTCGACAAGGGCGTTCTTTCGCGAGAACGGCTGAAGCAGTCACCGCTCAGGAATGTCCTCTCGAGCGCGATCGGAGCGGATGAAGCGGTTCCCGATGTGACACGCGTGGACATCCGCGAGCGTGCTTCCGTGCTACTGATGTGCAGTGACGGTCTTACGAAGCATGTCACTGACGAGGAGATCGCCGAGCGCGCCCGGAACGTGAAATCATCAGAGCAGCTCGGGAGAGAGCTCCTCGATCTCGCTCTCGCGCGCGGCGGCACCGACAACATTACCATCGTCGTCGCGCGCGCGCCGGTTGGCGCGCGCCCGGAGCGTAGCTAGCCGCCGCTTTCGATGGCCGAGCCGATCGTGACGTTATCCGGATCCGCGGTATCCGCCTTCGGAACCGAGAACTGGAACTTCTCCGTATAGGGTGGCTTTTCCCCCCTCTTGTACTCCTTGTACAAACGAGAGTACTCGCTCCTCGCCTCCTCGACCGTTCGCTTTCCAACAACGATGTCGTGGGCGAGATTGATCGCGACGAAATTCATCGACGTTCCACCGCACCGCGCTGACAGCTCTCCCTTCGTTCGCTCGGCGATCACGCTGCCATCGTATTCGGCGAGCCTCGTGAACATGTCAACGGGGACTTTGTAATCGATTATCTGCTCGAGGAAATCATGGTGCGGAGCCGGAAAATCGTGCGGCACCTCCTCGTTCGTTAGAACGGTCCGCTTCCAACCGTCTGCGGTGTTGTACCACACCAGTTGCGACGGTGAGTAGTCGTTCGGTTCACCGTAATACTCGATGAGCCTTTCCGCCGACTCCCTCGGCTCCTTCCGCCATCCTTTGATAATGCTTTGAATCTCGGAATTCATTGCTGTCGCCTCTCGAAGGTCTCACTCGAAACGCGGCAAAACCTGTGCTGCCATAACTGGTAACGGGTAGTTACCCGCCTCCGTTCCGGCCGACCCTGGCCCGGACAGGAATCCCCATCCTGAGGCAGAAATCGTCACTGAACGTCTGCGCGGTTTTTACCGCCCACCGGGCGCAACCCGCGCCGAGGCACCGATCGGGAAACCACAGCACGTCCGCCGAAGCTAGCGTGCTCGGCGCGAATTTCGTTCGCAGCCGCGTCTCGAGTGTGCGCTGCCTGCCGCGACGGTCCTCATACTCCGCAGTGGAGCTGAGCAGCGCATCTCGCAATCGCAGCAGACTCTCCGCCTCTATGAAAGGCGGCCGGCTTTCGTCGTAACTGTCTGCATCCGCGATCGACAGCGCCACTTGATACTTATGCAGCACCGGTGACCCCACGACATCGGGCCAGACGCGAGTCAGGAGCGCAAGCTCACGTGGTGGAAGTCGTGGCTGTCCCGATTGACTGAGGTTCTGCAGCTCGAGGTACAGCTCGTTGATCGATGCCTCGAGAAATGCCGCTGCGCTGAATACGGCGCCCGTGACGTAGGCGCGGTGCCGCCATCGCTCATCCTGCGTTATCTCACCCGGCTCACGTCCCTCGAGGGTGTTGGCTCGCTCCGCGAAATGATTCGCCGAGAAGATGTGCTGGCGATACAGTTTGTCGCGACTCGCGATCGCGACTTCAACGGCATCCACGTCTCTATCTGCTAATGGCACTTTCGTCCGCCTCGGTCCCAGATTCGCCCGCCCGTATCGAGAAAGGCACGGCGATACTCCCCTGCCCCAAGCGTCAGCTTGATCACACCGTAGTACCCGTGAATCTGGACCACGGAGTTTCGGGCGAGCGGATATCGCACAGCACGCAGAACACCGCCGCCCGTTCCAACGATGATCTCCTCGATTCCCTTCACCGAATCAACCGCTCCCAGCGGTGTCTGCGGTCGAAAGCGCTCATAGTGGTGATCATGTCCATTGAGAATGAGATCGACGTCCGCGGCATACAGGATATTCCAGAGGCTCAACATTTCCGGAGTCGGCCCGTGAATACCGGAGCTGAACAGAGGCCGATGGAAGTACGCCAGGGTGCATTTCTTGTCGTGATCCTTGAGATCCTTTCGTAGCCATTCTTCCTGCTCGTCCGCTTCGGGACGAGACCTCGGATCGATGAGGATCTCGCTGTTGAGCGAGATCACGTGCCACGGCCCGAGGTCGTAACTGTAATACCCCTTTCCGGGCGGTCCGGCCTTCCCATCGAAATACTTGTAGTACGGTGTCGCCCCCGGAGTCGCGTAGTCGTGGTTCCCTGGCGCCGGACGAATCCACTTCATGATCGTCGTCCGGCCCCAGGACGGAGCGAAGCATCGCGTGAAATCCGTCTCCGATCCCGTCGAGTAGGCGTTGTCGCCGATCGTGAAGACCACGTTTTCGACTTTCGCCGCACTGTCCGCCCGGACAACGCTGTCAACGATGCCCGCGGTTGCCTCATCTCCGCGTACACCGCACACCGCGATGTCCCCCGCGCCTATCATCACGACTGCGCCGGTCAACGCCACGAGCTCGGCCGGTGCATCCGCTGGCGGCGGGATTGTCGCACGCTCCGGCGAATAGCAGCCGGCGAGAACTACCGGGTACACTACGAGCCACAACCTTCGCACTTAGAAAGCGAATCCGAGCGTGACAACCGTCCGGCGGGTGCGACTGTTGGTGAACAGGACATTGACGCCCGTCCCGGGGTGCACGACGCCAACCCAGAACCCGGCACCTTGCGCGCTGTGCCACCCGCCGGGCGACTCACCGTCCAGATATACGCGGCCCGCTTCGGCAAAGCCGATCAAACCCACGTCCAGCGGCAGGATGAACGGGAACTGCGCGACTGGCACACGAAGCTCGGTCGTACCATACAGCGATGCGTCACCGGCGAATTGTTGACGGTGTTCCGTACGAAGCGAGCTCAAGCCACCGAGGAAGGCCGCATCGAAATAGGGAAAATTGCCGAACAGCTTCTTGCCGCCTCCCCGTAGCGCAAGCACGGGACGCTTCGGCAGCGGCAGCGTGAGGAAAAGGGCGCCTACTCCCGCTAGGGATTCATACGCGCTCTTTGCGTCCCATGTTCCCGGATATCCACTCCCGGTGACATCCAGAGTGGCGCGCGGTCTGATCGTGTCGGGCAGATAACGGCTCTCAAAGTGCAGCTTCAGTTGGGCGCCGACTTCGCCAAAATGTCCGAATCCGTATGGGCGCGTCTCGGAGATGAAACGGTTCGCAAGGCTGTCGGTGACCGCATAGCGCACGATGGGGCCAAGAGAGATCTCGGAGACAGGACTGAGTGACACTCCCACCGCTGGCCGGAATTGCCATTGCGTGAGCTTCACTTTATAGAAGCGTCCGCGAAGGTTCGGAACGTCGTTCCCGAATCCGCGAAACTCCACGACATCCAGCTGTGACACACCGGCCGCCGCCGGAATGTGAACGTCGGAGCTCTCGAATCGCTTGTCCGTCTCCACACCCAGAGCGAAACGATTCGTTGTCGCGTATGCGACGTCTACTTTCCACATGTTCGAGTACGGAACGGTTCTGAAACCGTACACGTAGCGCGCTACTCCGATGCGCGGCACGAGTCCCAGCCCACGTCCTGTCTTTAGCCCCACTACCGGGCTCAGCTGTCTTCCACGATCACGCACCGGTGGTATCAGCGTTCCGTACGCCAGCAACCACGGCCGGCGATTGAAATAGTTGCTCTTCGTCAGATCCTGATCGCTCTTCTCGGCGATCGTATCCCGCGCGTACTTGACACCTGTTACGTTGCCGACGTCGTAGAAGAGGGTGGGATGTCTTCGGCTCGCAACTGTCGAGGAATCAACGAGTGTGTTGTTCCCGTTCCCACCGATGATCCGCACCAGAATGCTGCTCCGTACGTTCCCGGTGACGATCGCGTCATCGTCGCCATCGTGCAGATAGAGTCGGATCTCGCGGGTATCTCGCGCCTCGAAATGCCGGGTGAAATACGGAGCGTTGGCACCCGATTGGAGGCTTACGTCTACTATGCCATCTGCCGAGCGATTCACTATCGCCCGATCGGCTTCGTCCGTTCCATGAACGTCGGCCAGCGACGCGATGTATGCGTAAAAGCGGCTCGCCGCGGCAGGCAGCCTGTTTCGGCGCACCTTGAGCTTCTCGGCAATTCGACGAGACGAGACCGCGTATTCGGGTGGCATTGTGCGAACCGCACCGTCAATCACCGAATCGGTGATCGTCTGCACCAGACTCTTTGCTATCGAGTCCCAGACTTGTTTATCGAGCCGTTCGAGGATCCGATCGTGAAATGCAACGCTGTTCCTGAAATACGACACCGGATCGGGGTAAATCGTGTCGAACGTCACCAGATAGGTTGCCTGCCTCCGCGCGAGATTGAGCAGCATCCCCTCGAAGGACACGAAATCCTTGTCGCGATCGCGGGGTATGGGCACCCATGTAGTGTCGTCGCTCTTTGTGAGCCGAGCCCATTTCCATTGCCCCGGATGACGATCGTTGTCACCGAGCAGAATGTCCATCAGTGTGGCGGTCAGAAACGCGCGGGCATCCACGTGATTCTGCGGATCTCGGTTCAGCCGCTCGAGAAGCGAATCGCTGTCGATGATCTCGAGGGCCCGTCCAAATCCCGGCGTGCCCTTGGGTACGTTCGGATACTCTTCGATCATTCCAATGACACCGGCGAACTCTTTCCGAAATTCGCCGAGGAGTGTGTCGTCCGGCATAACGACGACGATTGGACTCGGGTGAAGAACTCCGGCTGCGCCGAGGAGGGGGTCCGCGGCAACGGCGCTGGTGGGATGGGAGGCGCTACCCTGGTCGCGAAAGATCGACCAGATGATGGTGTGCTTGAACTGATCGGAAAGGACGAGGCCAGTCTTGAGAATTGGACGGAACACATACTCCGAGCTGTCCGGCGCGACGAAGCGAAGTGACTTTCCCTGTTTGCCTCCTCCAGTTTTCGTCGGTGTGAGTCCGCCTTTGAACGATCGCAGATCGAGCACCGGCACCTTGACGCGTGTCGTCCAGACGTCGCGGTAGTTGTCGCCCCACAGCCGTCGCTTGAGATTGCCCGCGCGGAACATGCTTCCCGCTTCGACGACAACGCTGTCCTTTCCCACTGATTCCGTGGCGGCGGCCTGCGATCGCGCGCTCAGCGGCGACGTCGCCGAGAGCATGCCCACGACGCAAAGAATGCTTCGAACGGACTTCACGAGCGCCAGCGATAGAGCGTAATCGTTGCCGGAGTCTTGGTCGCCTCATCACTCACGATGAGGATACCGTCGCGTGTTATCGTGACGCCCTCCGGCTGGTGATGTTTTCCAGGGAGTGGGCCCGACCGCAACACCTGCCCGCTTGGTGTCACCTCCACCAGCCCTTTCTCGTGCGACGAAATCAAGACCCAGTTTCCGGTTGTCGGGTCCACCGTCATGTCCGATGGATGGAACGTCTTCCAGTCGTTCGTGCCGATAACCCGTGTGAGCGGAACGGTGAACATCGAAAGTCTCGGCGAGTCCGTCTTCCTCACGTGCCAGCGATAAATCACGAGTTGATCGCGGAGACTCTTCTTTCCGACGACCTTGCACGGCAGAAGAAGTGACGCGCTGCTCGCTTCGAACGCCACGCTCTCGAACGTGCACTCGTGCCCCAATTTGGTATCGTGAATGGAGTACGGCACGCTCGCGCCATCCGCGCCTTCCTTGAACTCGAGCAGTATGCCGTTGCTCGCGAGCAGGTAGATGGAGCTGTCGGCGACGGTGATCCCCTCGAAGTCGCCGCGCGGACCGTCGCCGAGTGTGAACCGCTTGAGCACAACACCGCGCTTCGGATCGATTACGTAAACTCTTCCGATTTCATCGTCGTGGGTGAGCACGCGACCGTCGGCGGTGAGCGCGAGCCCCGAGATCTCCCGCAACTCGGCCGGCAGAACCCACATCGCCACCGGCTCGGTCTGTTTCTGATCTCGGCCCGCAGCCGCTAGTCGCTGAGTGATCTCCGCCTGACGTTGCGCGAGGAGAGCCTGCGTCTGCGCGGCGTTTGCCTCCGACCGCTGGCCGCAGGCGAGAGCGGCCGCCACGCTCACCAACAACGCGACGGCACTCACACTCGTCATGCCTTTACGCCGTCTTTTTCCTCGACCGGCTCGGCTAACTCTAGATCAGCCGACTCGATCACCCCGTCTGCGTGGTCGTGAATCGCTGTAAGGAGCTCGTCTCGCGAAGTCGTCTTTTTTGGGCGCACGAGGTAGTAGATCTCGGACGGTTTGCCGGTGTTCGTAACGATCTCGTCCAGCTTCCACCGCTTGGTCATCGCCTGAAGCACCTTTTCCGTCACTGACTGCGCTTCGGGCACGTGGTCGGTGGTGATCGTTACCAGCGCATTGTACCGCGCTTTCTTTTTCTTTTTGCCAATAACCTTACGCACGCGCTGGAATCGGTCGGCCAGCACATCAGCTCTCTCCGGCGTCAACGACAACACCAGGTCGCGATCGGGTATCTCATGGTTGCCCGTCGGACTCGCGAGAGCTTGAAGAGGCTCGGCCCATTGTGATCCGGCGGTCGGAGTCAGAGCGTTGCGCCCGTAGTCGTACCGCCACGTGAGGAGGAGAACGAGATTGAAGACGATCGACAGAAGGGCACCTACAGCGAGCGCCTGCACACCCGCCGCGAGACCTACTCCGATACTGAGGAAGATGAATACCAGGTCGCGGGTATCTCGCAGATTCGTTCTGAATCGCACCGCGCCAACGACGCCGGCAAGGCTGAACGCGAGTGCGAGACTGTTCTGAACGATGATGATGATTCCGGCAACTACGAGCGGCAGAATTATCAGCGTTTGCACCACCGCCTGACTGTGGCCGGGTATCGGCCGCGCCGACATGTAGACCCACGTTACCGGCATCATCAGAACGAGTGTGCCGAGAAGAATCAGGATCGTCGTGACCGCGAGCTCGCCCATCGACCCGGGTCCGAAGCTCAACGCGGGCGATGACGATCCCTTCAGCCCGTCTTCGAGCACCTGGCTGCCACCGCTAACCGCACCCAGTCCTTTGCCGGCAACCGACCTGATCGTGTCGGGAAAAAAGTACGCGAGTATCGCAACTATGATCGCGACGATCGCATAGTAGGCGAGCAATCGTCGAACGGGACGATCGGATCCCTGAGTAACAGTGTCGAGGACCTGCGATAGGACGGGCATATCGTTTCCCCTCCAATGCAAATTGGACGCCGGACTGTTAACCTCTGAAACTGTGAGGCGTTAGCCGCTGTCGCGAGGGGTGACGACGTAAGATCAAAGGAGAGAATCGCGGGTCCGAGGGCCAGGAGTCCAGGCCGCCGGCCACCGGCGGCCCGGCTCCTTTCGGCTGGGCGTTACGGCCGTTTGACGGTAATGGTGGTGCCGTTGCTGCTACCGTCAACGTCGTGATTACTGCTCGACGCGTACGTCTGATCCGACATCGTCACGCTGGTGACGGTGAACGTCACCGACTTGGTTCCCTTCCTGAGACCCGGGAACAGCATGATGCAGGTGCCGTTTCCGCCGAGCTCGCCGGTGGTGCACGTGTCGGAGTTGAGGCCGGATAGGCTCCACTTCCCGACCACCGTCGCGCCGTTCAGCGGGTTGTGATTCGCGTCGTGAACGGTGATCTCAACTAGCGCCGACCACGAGCTTCCGTCGTTCGACGCTGATCCATCCAGATCTCCGATGTGCATCGTCGTCGACGTGCCCGGCGCATTCACCGTGGACGTCGTTGACGACTGATTATTCGCAGCGTTGTCGTCGGTGAGCGAATGGCTCCCCGACAATGTGTGCAAGCCGGTTGTGCTTCCCGTCGTGTTCCAGCTGAAGGTCTTGGTAGCGGCTGCACCGACAGCAAGTCCGGCGACGCTCTGAGTCCCGATTGCGACATTATCCGTCGCATCCGCGAGGCTCACGTCGAAGCTCGAACTCACAACCTGGTTGCCGACGTTTTTCACTGTCACCGAAACGCTGGCGGTATTGCCCTGTGTCACAAAAGCCGGAGCGCTGACGCTCGTCACGGCGACGTCCGTTACCGGCGTCGGGGGAGGCGGTGGCGTTCCGCCATCGACATGGACGTTGAAGTAATTCAGGACGAGATCGATGCGATTTCCGATCGTCTCCGCGCTACTTCCCGCGAACAGCAAGGCGACGGGCTGCTTGTTGACGTCGTCGCTGACAATGAGCGATCCCGAATCGCCTCCTCCGCTGAACGCGCCCGGCTCTATGATCAGCTGGTCAACAAAGTTCGCTGACTTGGTGCAGAAGATGAACGTGACCTCGTAGCATACGGAGACCGATCCGTTGATTCCGGTGATCTGACCGTGCGTGAGCTTCGTCGTGCGTCCAAACTTCTGAACGTTCTTGTTGAGCAGCGCGGTCTTGTCGTCGAACACACCGTCATTGTTTGCGTCGCCGAAGATCGCCGAGCTCGGTTGGCCGTAACCGTCGTCAGTGGGTGTGGCGCTGCCGAGGTCGACAACGTTCGAGATGGCCATGGCGGCGTCGATCGTGTTCGCACCGCCCGCGAAATCCAGCGGCTTGAACGCTGACAGAGTGCCGATCTGATCCGCGGGTGCAGTGCCACCGTCATAAGGACCAGGCTGAAGCGCCGCGTCGCCGATGCTTGCCCCATTGCTGTTGGCGAGAACGTGGTTGTTGCTCAGCGCGTAGACGTTCCCGTTGCTGTCAACAACGCGTGCACCGATTGACCCCGCAGTGATATCCGGATGTCCGACCGAGAATCCAAGCGGTGCGGGACGTGCGCGCAGCGTCGGATTGCTGAACGCGACGAACTGGCCCGTCACCTTGACCGCCACCGGAACTCCGTCTAGTACGCTCGGCAACCCGGCAACGTTCGGCTGGGCAAGGAAGATCTGCACAGCCGCAACACCGTTGGGGAGCAGTCCGACTGCGGTTCCGACGACGCCCTGAATGCGCATCAGCGCCTGCGTGTACCGTTCTTGCGCTGCAAGAGCGGCTCGGATGTCCTGCGCGCTCGCAACGTTGAGCGAAGGTTGGAGCGAAGGACCGGTAGGTGACGTGGAGGACTGGTCGTTGCAGCCCATCAGGAGCGCAGCGGCGAGACCGATCGCGGCAATCGCCGCGAGACGTGAGAACGGGGTGGAGTCTCTCATTAGTCTCCCATGTTGAGTGCGACCGAGCTGCGCAGCATTCACTGCGCTGACGGAACGTCGGCGCGCGGAGGTTTGTTAGTCTGACGCCGATGCCGATCCGCCGCAACTCTCGCAAAATGCAAGGCCTCGGACTCTCGCATTTTGCGATTTCGCTGGCGCTCCTCGCAGCAATGATGCTACGTAATGACCGACAAGCACCACTGAAACGGGTGGTGGTCGCGTCGAGCCGCCCACGCCGGTGTCACATAACGAGGCCACGTCAATATGGATGATAACGCCGCCACAGGAGACTATCCCTTCAGCAATTTCTTCGGCGCGTCGGCAAGCCTCGGCGTCGAATATGGGCTGTACGTGGACGGCGTAACTGGCACATCAATCGCCGGCGTGTTCAACAACGGCTCGGACCTTCTTACTCCAGTTCTCGCGTCGTATCCCGGAAGTATAGCCTGGTCGCCCGTATCCCAATGAGTCTTCTCGGAAACGACGACGGAATCTTTACGATCGTTGGAGTAATCGGCAGCTTTGAGCGGCCGACGGATGTTATTCCCAACTCCGGCGCGACTATGGTGCGGCGGTCTGTCGGAACGAGCTTTTCGGCGCGAGGCTCGCTATCGGCCGGGTCCGGGCCTCCTGCGGTCGCAGAAAGTTGGCCCACGGTTCTCCGCCGGCGACACGCACGCTAGGGTTCTTCATTCTGGACGACGGGCTCGAATGAAATCACGGCAAGACCGCGCGTGCGACGCGGCGTTGTCTCGACGCGAGTTCGTTCTTCGCACCGGTCAAATGGGCTGCGCCATCTCGCTCGCACCGCGACTCGAGCATTTCGTACGCAATGACGCGAGCAGCGATCCATTACTCCGCGAAAGTCTCGACGCAACCATGCCGCCCGCTCTCTATTCCGGATTGCGCTGGCGGATGCTCGGCCCCTTCCGCGGCGGGCGCGTAGCCGCAGCCACCGGTGTCCCGGGCCGCCCGCACGAGTTCTACTTCGGTGCCGTCAACGGTGGAGTCTGGAAATCAATCGACGCAGGACGCGTCTGGACTCCGATCTTCGATTCGCAATCGACGTCTTCCATCGGCGCCATTGCTGTCGCTCCATCCGCGCCTGATACGGTGTACGTGGGAAGCGGCGAATCCACGCTTCGCGATTCAGTCGGCTTCGGAAATGGGATGTACAAGTCGGTCGATGCAGGGAAAACTTGGACTCACCTGGGACTCGACCAGACGCATCACATCGGTAAGGTCGCCGTCGATCCACGAAATCCCGACATCGTCTTCGTCGCCGCGATCGGTCAGCTCTACGCCGCCAACAAGGAACGCGGCTTGTTCCGTTCGAGAGACGGCGGCCACAGCTGGCAGAGAATCCTTGGCGACGAGAATGTTGGAGCAGTCGAAGTAGTAATCGATCCCTCCGATTCACGCGTCGTGTACGCCGGACTCTGGAACACACGCCGGCCGCCATGGTTTACATACGCTCCCACCAATGGACCTGGCGGCGGAATCTTCAAATCCACCGACGGCGGTTCGACGTGGACGCAGCTCACCGCCGGATTACCAAAGAGCGGAATCGGCCGAACGGGCATCGCGATCGCACCGAGTAACCCGCGTCGCATCTATGCGATCGTCGATCACCGCACTCCTGTCGCGCCGCAGACAGTCGAGCCACCCCTCGGCACTCCTCCTCCGCGGCCTGGAGCGCGCCCCGCACAACCGCCTCCTGGTGAAGGCGGACTCTTTCGTTCGGACGACGCCGGTGTAACCTGGGCAAAGATGTCGGGAGACATCGCCCTGTGGGGTCGCGGATGGTACTTCAACAAGATCGCCGTGGACCCGAAGAACCCGGACATGGTCTACGTTCCCAACGTCGCCGTGAATCGGTCGAAGGACGGCGGAAAGACGTGGATTGTTCTCAGAGGCTCACCCGGCGGCGATGACTATCATCAGGCGTGGATCTCTACCGACGATCCGGATACGATGATCGTCGCCACCGATCAGGGCGCGGTGATCACTCACAATGCCCGCGCCGACGATCCGCGCACGGTCGCATGGAGCTCATGGCTGAATCAGCCAACGGCGCAGATCTATCACCTCTCCGTGGACTATCGTTTCCCCTATTGGGTGACTGGTGCGCAACAGGACAGCGGGGCCGTTGCTGTCCGGTCTCGAGGAAAGTTCGCGCAGATATCGATGCACGACTGGGAGCCGATCGCCCCTGGAGGCGAGAGCGGCTACACTGCCGGTGATCCGCTCAATCCGGGGATCGTGTACGGCGGTGATGGAGCGCGATGGAACCTGGAGACGAACACCCCCATAGAGGGCACGACACATCCACGTGTGCCACCACCTGAAAAGACGCGCAGCGACTGGACTCAGCCGCTCGTTTTGTCGAAGGCCGATCCGCATGCGTTGTACTACGCGAATCAATTCCTCTTCAGAACAACCGACGGCGCGAAAACCTGGACACGCATCAGTCCTGATCTAACCCGGCTCGATCCCGGAGTCCCCGCAACTCTCGATGCGACGGCCGCTGCCTCCACTGACAGTAATGGGAAGCGCGGCGTCATCTACACGATCGCGCCATCGCCGCTACGCGCCGACATGATCTGGATCGGCACTGACGACGGATACATTCAGCTCACCACCGACGGCGGGACGACCTGGCGGAACGTCACACCGAAGGCCATCACGTCATGGAGCCGGGTGACGATGATGCAGGCATCGCACTTCGATGCAAGCACCGCGTACGCGAGTGTGGACCGGCATCAGCTCCAGGACTTCGATCCTTATATATATCGGACGCGTGATGGCGGCCGCACCTGGAAGCGAATCACCAAGGGACTTCCGTCCGGCGTCTACGTTCACGTCGTTAAGGAAGATCCTGTCAGACGAGGACTGCTCTTCGCCGGCACGGAGCGCGGCGTTCACGTTTCGTTCGACGACGGAGATAATTGGCAGTCGCTCCAGCTCAACATGCCCGTCACGTCAATGCGCGACTTCGACATTTACAACAACGATCTGATTGTCGGCACGCACGGTCGCGGCTTCTGGGTGATTGATGACTTGAGCCCGCTGAGACAGATGAGCGCGACGATAACGAAGTCAGACGCCTATCTCTTCAAGCCGGCCGATACCATCAACGTCATCCAGACAACCGACAACGGAACGCCGCTCCAGAAGGATGAGCCTCAGGCTGAGAACGCACCGAACGGCGCGGTGATCGATTACTACCTCAAGTCTGCCGCTAAGGGGCCGGTGACGATCGAAATCCTCGACGCGCGCAACAACGTCGTCCGCGTGTTCTCGAGCGTGCCGGGTACTCAGCCGACGGGCGGGCGCCGTGCCGCGACGCAGGGTGGATTGCCGCGGGTTTCTCCACTATGGGAGACAACTCCTGTTCCATTGTCCACCGCCGCGGGAATGCATCGCGTCGTTTGGAATCCGGTGCGCGAGAGAGCGCCCACAACGGGAGCTCCTTCCGATGAGGAGGAGCAAGCTCCTCGCCGCCTCACCGGTAACTTCACAGCGAAACTGACGGCGAACGGGAAAAGCTACACGCAGCAGTTCGCGGTCAAGCCCGACCCGCGCGAGCGGTCCAGCTAGCCGCGACTAACCGGATTATCTGTCGAGGTAGACGAACGCCCTGAGCGGAGTGCCGCCGGTCGCCGCGTCCGCGATGACGATTGTTCGACCCGTACCTCCAGCGAGCGCGAAGCTCGCTTGATTCGCTGTTGTGCCGATCGTCACCGTACTGACCGTGACACTCGCCGTGCGATTCGCGGGTGCAGTTCCCGCCAGCACAACGCGCAATTGATACGTACCCGGTGACAGCGTCAGGTACGCCGACGCTGTTTGATACGCGAGATTCGCGACCGCTGGAGTAGCCGTCGCGAGATCCGCCCCCACCGCCGTGATGAACACGTCCACCGCACCGGCCGATGGGGCCATGTTCACCACCCGCACCCGTGTCTGATTCGACGCCGCTGCCGGATTCGAATCGAGAATCACGAATCCAGTGACGGCGCTCCCGCCGGCTCCGCCAATCGCATACACGGTGCGGTCTTCATCGGCCGCGATCGTGAATGGCAGCGATGCCACCGTGACGGTCGTATCAGCGGTTCGCTTGAGTACGAACGTGCGGTTCCCGGTCAGTACCGGCGAATACAGCGCGGTCGCCGGCGCAGGAAGCGATGCAGGCGCGCTCAGTCCGTAAGTGAGATCCACGCCGAACACCAATCCCTCGAGACTGGCGTTGACTCGGCCGCGCGTCGCATCGTTGATCAGGTTGACTAACCTCACCCGCCCCGTCGCACCGGATTCGAGCGGACCCGGAGCCTCGGTGGTGCTGCATGCGAGGAGAGCTGCCGACAGACATCCGAGCACGCCAAGCTGCACACGATGTGACACGCGATTAATTCCGCTCAGGGTTGATTGAGAGATCATTGGTCGCGGCCTCACTGGTAGGTGCAGCCGGATGGAAACGACGTCGGCTCGACGGGATCCGGAGGAACGTTGGGATTGGCGTTTCTGTCGCCGATCGCGTACGGCAGCCAGCACCGCTGTCCGTCCACGGGGAAATTCGGCGTCGACACTGGACCGCGAATCAGGTTACGTCGCCGCGAGTCCTCCCACCGCCATCCCGTTCCGAGCAGCTCGTATCGCCGCTGAGCGTAGATCTCGGCAATGAGCTGCTCCTTGGTGAGCTGTCCCGAGAGTGGCGGGAGACAAGCTTTTGGATCGTCGAGTCCTCGACCACCGGTGCAATCTGTTCGCACCGAATCGAGAACCGCCTGCGCGGTGCCAAGGGTGTTCTGATTCGTCAGCGCCTCGGCTTTTATCAATAGCGCTTCGTCGGGGAAATACACCGGGAGAGGTGCCTGCGGATTCGCGTAACGGTTCCACGGGTCGAGCAATGCTCCGACTCGCCCGAGGAGGGTGGATGACGGAATCACGAACCACGCGAATCGCTGGTCCTGTGGCAGCATCGACAGCCGCCACTGCCTGCGCACGGCTATTCCATTCGTGCTGCCGGTTACCGACGCGTAGAAATTCACGTTCGGAGACGGGAACGTGAGCTGCGAGAAAGCCGCCGTGCCGGTTCGAGCGACGAGGTTGGACGCCGCAAGCGCGGTCGCGTCGTCACCGGCCATCCTGGCGTACCGCGCGCGGAAGAGATGAATCACGTTCGGCAGGCTCACACCCGGCGTCAGAATATTGCTGTTGAAGAACGTACTCGGCGCCGTCGCGGCGATCTCATTCTCGGCTGAATCGAGTAACGCCCGCACTAGAGCGAGAGCCTCCGCGCGACTCACGTACTCAGGTGCGATCACGCCGAACGTGTTGATGGGAACTCTTTGGTACGATTGAAGCGCCTCGCCCAGAGATTCCGCTTTGAGTGCCCACGCGAGGGCGCGGAGGCCGCTGCGTGTACCAGGCTCGAATTGCGCAGCTAGCGCGTTCGCTCCAGTCAGTAGATCATCGGCTGTTCGTACAGTACGATAAATCGAGGTGAACACATTCTCGGCGATTCCCGTACCCGGTGGCACGGATCCCTGCTCCGCATCGCTGATCGAGATCAGCGCCGATTGAACCGACGCGAATTCGTCCGTGACGAGCCCGGCCATGTATGCATAGTTGCCGTACGACGAAGCGAATCGCGCCTGAAGTCCTGTCGCAAGGGCGATCACACCGTTGACGTTCGTGGTTACTTGCTCTTCCGTCGGCGAGTTTGGATTCTGGAGATTCATGTCGCACGCGGCGAGGGATGCCACCGCCGCTGCCACCGCCCACTTCCTGATCATTCGCATCGGTTGAATTCTCCGCGGTCAGAAAGTGACGCGCGCGCTTACCGACCACACACGCGGAATTGGATAACCGCCGAAGTCAAACCCGCGGTCTGCTGCCGTCGTCTGAACCGACCCGAGTCCGCCGGCATTCGTTCCGAACAGGTTGATCTCGGGGTCGTACCCGCTGTAGTTGGTCCACACGTAGAGATTCCGGCCGGACACCGTCACGTCCACGCCACTCCCGAACAGCCGTCGCACCCTGGAGTTGTTGAACAGGTAGCTCGCTGACACCTCGCGCAGCTTCACGAACGTTCCATCCTCTATCCAGTACTCGAAGATTCCCTGCGTGCGCGCGTTGTAGCTCGGCGGCAGTTTCCGCGGATCACCGTACGGCAGCAGCTCGCGTTCGTACTCCTTCGAGTTGTTCGCGACGCTCGCGTTCTGGGCGCGAGTGGAGAGGTTCATGATATCGTTGCCGAACACTCCGTCGAGCAGCGCTCGCAGGCGCACCTTCTTCGCGATGGTCACTTCGTTGAGTAGCGATCCCGTCCACTTCGGGTTCGGATCGCCGATCACTGCGTTGAGCGAATCGTTGCAAGTCCCGTGGCTGATCGCCTGCCTTATCGCCAGCGTGGCGCCCATGTCAGCGGTGTTGTTGCTGCGGCGATATCGGCCGAGCGAATCCAGCAGAAACTCGCTTGTAAGACAGTCCCGCGCGCGGTACGATCCGTAGAAAACACCGGCTGGATATCCGGCTCGGACGCGGTTGGGGTATCCGCCCGCCGATTGGAAATCCTGAATCGTCAGGCTTTCCACGAGATTCTTGTTGTGGGAATAGGTCGCTGTCGTTCCCCACTGAAAGTTGGGGCGGTCGACATTCGTCGTCCGGAGCAGCAGCTCGACTCCCTTGTTCGACATCGTTCCTATCGGTGCGAACTGTCGGCTGAAGCCGGTGCTCGTCGGCAGCGGTCTGAAGAAGAGAAGGTCGGATACAAGGCGGTCATAGTAGGTCGCCTCGATTCCGAGACGTCCGCTTAGTAATCCAACTTCGCTTCCGATCTCCCACTCCCGCGCCCGCTCATTGCGAAGCGTCGGGTTGCCGAACGTCACGCTGTTCACGAAACCCGGGCGTCCCGCGAACGGCAGCTGCGTGTAGGTGATGAACTGGGAGTAAGCGTTGACGATTCCGGGCTGACTCCCGGCCCAGCCGAGTGCGCGACGTACGACGCTGAGAACTTGGGAAAGACCTGCCAACGCTCGGAGGGAGCAAAGGTGGACGAAGCGTCGTATCGCACTGCGCCGGTGAGGAAGAGCCGGTCACGCCACGATAGTTCCTGCTGTCCGTAGAAGCCCAGCGTTCGCAGCTCGACGATTGATTGACCGGCCTGCGGCTGCGATCCCGCGCTGACGAGCTCACCCACCGGAGCCAGTCCATTCGCCAACGCGGTTGTCGTCCGTACGCGCTGCGCAGTGTGGTTGAATCCGGCCGTGGTGCGCATCTCGAATGGACCCATCGGCCGCCACGTGTAACCGACCACGCCGTCCTGATTGATGACACGCGTGCCCTGGAAGACGGACAGCGCCTGACCCGTCGTGATCGGATCCGTCCCGATCACCGCTCCGCGCGGAATGAACTGACCCTGCTCGAATGCTATGTTGTCGAGTCCGAGAGTGTAATCCACGAGCAGGTTCGTCTTTGGCGTCCACGTGAGTTTTGTCGAGCCGATGAAGCGATTGATCGTCTGTGGATTCCGGATCTTGTCGATCGCCAGCAGCGGATTGGTCCCAAGCGTTGGCGGCAGGGGATAGATCCCGTTCACCGGACGGAAATCCACTTGAGTCGGCGCAAAGAACAGTGAGCCCATGATGCCGTAGCTGTTCTGCTCGCCGAACGCCTGCACGTCGTTGTTCGTGTTGATGTAGTTCGCGGTGACGTGGCCAATGAGCCGCTGCGTGAGCTGCTGCCGAAGATTGAGTCGCGCGCCCATCCGCCGGGATGCAGTGGCGCGCATGATCCCCTCTTCGTTCGCGTAGTTCCCGCTCACGTAGTACCGCGTGGCGTCGTTCCCGCCTTCCACCGTCAGGTTCTGCTCATTCGACGGTGCGCGGCGGAAGATGTCGTTCTGGTAATTGAAACGCAGTGTCGCAAGCCCGTTGACGTCGAACGGATAGAAGTTGAACGGCTGCTGCTCACGCAGCTCGCTCGTCGAGAAGCGCGTGGTGTAGGTGTACCGCGGCTTTCCTATCGTTCCACGACGTGTGAAGATCTGCACGACGCCGTTGTTCGCGCGCGAGCCGTACAGCGCCCCCGCTGCTGCTCCGCGAATGATCTCGATGTGCTCGATGTCCGAAGGATTCAGATCCGCAAGACGGTTCTGCGGGTTGGACCGAATTCCCAAATCGGCGAGCTGCGCCGATCCGTTGTCGATGATCACACCATCAACGATGTACAGCGGATCGGACCCGGAGATGAACGAGTTGGTTCCGCGCAGCCGAACCGAGATGCCGCCGCCGCCAGGATTACCCGAATTCTGCGTGATCTGTGCGCCGGGGATCTTTCCCTGTATCGCCTGATCCACCGTCAGTGCCTGCGCCCTGTTGAGCACCGACGAGTCCACCGACGCCACACTTGTTCCGAGCTTTCTCTTTTCCGTCGGCGTTCCCGTTCCGGTGACGACGACCTCGCTCAGATTCACCGCGCTGACGCCGAGGGCGAAGTCCACCGACGCACTCGCGCCGGAAGCAACCGATACCTGCTTCGTCGCCGGCTGGTACCCGATGCGACGCACTGTGATGTCGCGCGTTCCGCCGGGAACACCGGTGAGTGAGTAGTCGCCCTCGGAACTCGTTACAGCCCCGATCCGCGTCCCCGCGACGACCACCTGAGCACCGGCAATTCCACGTCCGCTCCCGGCATCCGTGACCTTACCTCTTACGGTTCCGGTGCCCTGCGCGGCCAGGAGTGCAGGAATGAGTGTGAGCGCGATTGCAAGCGCGACTGCTGCGCGCCGAACGGAAGTGAGGGGCATACGACTCTCCGATTCCGGGTTATTACGAGGCGCGAAAGGATAGTGACGGGGGGACAGGCTAGCAAGAGAGACCTGGAAGGGCAACTTCGATAAGACCAGTATTACACCAGCCGCGACCACTGAATCTTAGGGACCAACTCGTCTCGCATCTCGAAGTTGCCCTTTATCTTTTCTCGTCCGCTACGACTCCATTGACCACCGCTCGCGAAACTGTCTCTCGAAGCGGCCCAACATCCGGAAAGAACCCACGCTCGTCAGTTCCGAGGTTCTGCCTATTCGTCAGCAGCACGATCGACAGTCTGTACCCCCGAACGCTGAGTACCCACGTCCCCGTGAATCCAGAGTGTGCGATTGTCCCGGCCGGAAATCCAGCCACCGTCTGCCAGCCGAGGTAGTGCTCGTATTTGTCGCGCGTCAAAAACGTGTCCACCACCCGCGCGCTGATGTAGCGTCGGCCGCGGTATTCACCGCGGTTGTTCAGTAGATCGAGCAGAATCCTGAGGTCGGCCGCGGTCGAGAACAATCCTGCATGCCCCGCTACTCCGCCGTTGGCGTACCACGAATTGCCATCATCGGTCTCGCCGACGAGCACGTACTGTCGCCATCCCTCCCACACCGTGGGATCGCCACGGTACCGGTATCCGAAAGTCGAGTCGTACACCATGTGCCGCTCGTACACGTTGCCCTGCTCTGTCGCAGCGAATTCGGTGAATCCGTGCTTTCGCGGATTGAACGTCGTCATCCTGAGGCCTAGCGGCCGATAAAGATTCTCCTCGACAAACGCATCGAGCCGCTTTCCGCTCACTCTCTCGACGATGTAGCCGAGGACCATGAATCCGAGATCGCTGTAGTGCCGACCTTCGCCCACTCCCCACCCCAACGGCATCACCCGAATCGCCCGGTACGTCTCAGCGCTGTTCGATGCCTGGTAGTAGAGCGGCTGCCACTGCACAAGTCCCGATGAATGGTTGAGCAGACTGCGCACGGTGATGCTGTCGAGGCGCGGTCCGCGAAAATCGGGGAGGTACCGCCACACCGGCGCATCGAGCTCCACCTGTCCGCGATCAACGAGAATCATCATCGCGAACGTCGTCGCCATCACCTTGGTTACTGACGCGA
>WNGF01008763.1_pt1 | contig 20209 bp, 16 predicted proteins | sample 5400641 | NCBI WGS metagenome assembly WNGF01 (sample SAMN13153371, study PRJNA577476) | soil metagenome | isolation source: 80 cm soil or saprolite under grassland replicate 2 | place: USA:California | collected 2016-06-15
ATGCGCTTGGCTACATCGTGTCGTGGGCGGCCGTCCTCATCTTCACGGTCCTGACCGCCTATGACGTCCAGCGGATCCAGCGCGGCGACGTCGCGGCCTGGGCCGGGACGATGGAGAAGGGCGCGGTGATCGGGGCATTCCACCTGTACCTGGACTTCATCAACCTCTTCTTCGCCCTGCTCCGGATCTTCGGCGGTAGCCGCCGCTGATCGTCCCGGTCGCCAGGAGGGCTCATCGGATCGAGGCGCCGCGGCTGACGGTCGCGCTGACCTTCGACCACGACGCCATCTCGGCCGAGGTCATGCGCGGCGCCGGGCCGGTCCTGTTGTCGCGCGGCGAATTCGGGCCGCGCGTGGGCGTGCCGCGAATTCTCGCGCTTCTCGAGCGGCACGCGATCCCGGCCACGTTCTTCGTGCCCGGCCACACCCTGGCGACGTTCCCGGACAGCGTCCGGTCGATCGTGACCGCCGGGCACGAGCTGGCCTGCCACGGCTGGGCCCACGAGGATCTCGCCACACTCGACGAGCCCGCGGAGCTGGACGTCATGAAGCGCAGCTTCGAGGCGATCGGCGACGCTGCCGGCCGTTCACCACGTGGCTTCCGCGCCCCGTTCTGGTCGCTGTCGCCTCGCACCCTGGGGATCGCGGCGGATCTGGGCTTCCGGTACGACTCGTCGCTGATGTCGGATGACGTGCACCTCTTCCGCGCGCGCGTCGGCGACCGGCACGACGTCCGCGCCTCGCTCCTCGGCGAGCCCGGGCCTCTCGTGGAGGTCCCGATCAGCTGGTCGCTGGACGACTGGCCCCATTTCGAGCCGGGCGAGCGCGGCGTCGGGCCCCTGAGCGCGCCCTCCAAGGTCGAGGAGATCTGGTCCGAGGAGCTGCGCTACGCCTGGGAACACGAGCCGGGCGGTGTCCTGACCCTGACGATGCACCCCGAGGCGATCGGGCGTGGCCACCGGATCGCGATGCTCGAGCGGTTCATCGGCGTCGTGCGATCGCTCGACGCCGCGGTCTTCGACCGGCTCGACGCGGTGGTGGACCGCTGGGCGACTGCTAATCCCGTCTGAAACCAGGCGACGGCCAGGCGACAACCAGAGGGCGGTCACGCGACGGCCAGGCGATAGCCAGAAATTCACCCGGAGATTGCAAATCGCGGGAATCGGCGATTCGGTGGTCAGATATTCGTCGGTGGACTCGTAGGTTCTCTGGGCACGAGAATCGGCTGCCTGGGCCGGCCGTCACCCGATCGGCGTGCACGCTACCGGCGTCCGGTTGTCCGACACCGTGGCCACGGCCGGCCCAAGAGTTCGCGGGCGAATATCTGGCCGCGGGCGCTGCCGCCCATTGCCGCGGGCGCTGCCGGCCATTGCCGCGGGTGCTGCCCCTGGCCTTGCCGGACAGGACCTCAGCCCGCGATGCGGGTCCGATTACGACCGGCGCCCGGTGTGCCGGCGCCTGGCGTGCCCGCGGCGAGCCGGCGGCGCTGGCCGGCCCGCGCGGTGATCGCCACGCGCGTCGCGCCCGACCGGCCGATCGGCGGGGCGTCCGGCTTCAGGAGCTCGACGAGCTCGTCGGCCGGCAGCGGACGGGCGTAGTAGTAACCCTGACCGCGGTCGCAGACGAGGTCGCGCAGCCAGCCGAGCTGATCCGCCGTCTCGATGCCCTCGGCGGTCACGTCGATCCCCAGCCCGTGGGCCAGCCCGATGACGGCCTGGACGATCGGCAGGTTGGCATCGTCACCGGCCAGCCCAGCCACGAAGGATCGGTCGATCTTGATGGTGTCGAGCGGCAGAGACTTGAGATAGGAGAGCGACGAGTAGCCCGTCCCGAAGTCGTCGAGCGCCAGCCGGCAGCCAAGTTCGCGAAGCGCACGCAGCGCCCGAATGCCTGGCTCCGATTCGTCCATGACGACGCTTTCGGTGATTTCCAGCTCCAGGCTGGACGCGGGCAGGCCCGTCTGAGCGAGGATCTGGCCGACCTGCTCGACGAGGTCCGGTTGGGCGAACTGGCGGGCCGAGAGGTTGACGCTGATGGTGAGCGGCGGGTCGGCGGGAAACTCGAGCTGCCACTGGCGGGCCTGCCCGCAGGCGGTCTCCAGGACCCAGCGCCCGATCGGCAGGATGAGGCCCGTCTCCTCGGCGAGCGGGATGAACGAGAGCGGCGGCACCAGGCCGCGGGTCGGGTGCTGCCAGCGGACGAGCGCCTCCAGACCGACGATCCGATCGGTCGCCAGGTCCACGAGCGGTTGGTAGAACACGCGCAGCTCGTGGCGTTCGATCGCGCGGCGGAGACCGCTCTCGAGATCGAGCCGGTGGACCGTCTCGGCGCTCATCGACGGGTCGAAGAGCGTGTGTCGGATCGCCGAGTCGGCTTTGGCACGATACAGCGCGATCTCGGCGTCGCGAAGCATGCCTTCCGGATCGGCCTGGCCCGGCAGGCCAACGACGATGCCCATGCTGGCGGTGACGAATACGTCCCGACCGCCGATCACGAACGGAGTCTCGAGCTCGGCCACGATCCGGTCGGCCACGATGGACGCGTCGTTCGGCCCGCCGATCTCATCGAGCAGGATCGCGTATTCGTCGCCGCCGAACCGCGCAACTGTATCGCCGGGTCGGAGGCAGGCGAGGAGCCGCTGGGCGACCGCCGACAGAAGGGCATCACCGGCCGTGTGGCCCAGGCTCTCGTTGACCACCTTGAACCGGTCGAGATCGAGCAGGACGACGGCGATCGGGGAGTTGTTCCCCATCCGTCCCGATGAGAGGGCGTGGCGAACTCGGTCCATGAGCAGGACCCTGTTGGGCAGTCCTGTCACGAGGTCGTACAGCGCCTGGTGGGCGAGTCGTTCCTCCATCGCCCGCCGCTCGCGAAGGTCGCGGACCGACGAGACGCCGACGTCCTGCCCGTCCGAATAAGGGACCGTCCGCGTGTGCACCTCGACCGGAAAGGTCTCGCCTTGGGCGTCGAGTACGAGCGCCTCGAACGGTCCGGTGAGGCCGTTCGCAAACAGCGACTGAATGAACCGAACGCTCTCGGGGGCAACGAGGTCCATCACCGGCCGGCCGACGAGCTCGTGCTCCTCGTAACCGAACAGCCGGCACATGGCCTGGTTGACCTCGAGCATGACGCCGCCGCGGGTGATGAGGAGCGCCTCGGTCGTCGCGTCCGAGAGGCGCCGGAATCGCTCTTCGCTGATCCGAAGGGCCTCCTCGGCGCGCGCGCGCTCGGTGACCTCGTGTTGCGCGGCCTGGAACAGATGGGCATTTGTCAGGGCAATCGAAGCCAGCTGGGCGAACCGGCCGAGGACCGCGACCTCGTCGTCATCGAACGTGCGTGGCTGGCCACCCGACGCCAGGCCGATCACCCCCACGACGCGGCCCTCCGCGGTCAGCGGGACGGCCACGATCGACCCGAACCGGCCGGTCGGCAGGTCCTGGCGCCGCTCGCGGAACGCGTCGTAGTCGTCGACGGTGATCGGCTGCCCCGTGACCCAAACGGTCCCTGACAGGCCTTCGCCTCGCCCGATCCTGTAGCCGACCAGGTCGCTGAAGACTCCGGTTCCGACCCGGACGACGAGCGCTGATTCGTCGGGCTCCGCGACGTAGAGGAAGCCGTGAGGCGTTCCGATGAGGCTGGCCGCGCGCTGGACGATCGTCTGGAGGAGCTCCGTGGGCTCCAGTCTGTCCATCAGTGCGAGGGCCGTCTCGTTGAGCACGGAGAGGTAGGCGTCCCGGGCCTGGTCGCGCGCCGGATCGGCGCCGCTGCGAGACGGCTTCAGCAGGTACAGGGCCCGATCGGCCGCGACCACCAGCTCGTCCTTGGTCCGGCCGTCGGCGGGAAAGCATGCGGCGCCCACGCTGATACCAACGTGTGGCTCCCGGTCATGCGGGGTGGCGGCCTCGACCGCGCGGCGGATGCGATCGGCGACCTCGAGGGAGCTGAGCCGGTCCGCGCCGACCAGGATGACCGCGAATTCGTCGCCTCCGTAGCGATAGACCCGGTCGCCATCGCGGACGGTCGCGGTGATTGCGCCCGCGACGGATCGCAGGAGCGAATCGCCGGCGGGGTGTCCGTGACTGTCGTTGTAGGCCTTGAAATCGTCGAGATCCATGATCAGGACGCCGAATGACGAACCGTCCGATGCGCTCACGGCCTGGCCAAGCTCCCGTTGGAACGCGCCGTGGTTGCGCAGTCCGGTCAGGGCATCCAGCTCGGCTCTGACCTCCACGGCCCGGTGGGTCTCGGCGTTCTCGAGGGCGATCGAGGCCTGCCCCGCGAACAGCTTGGCGAGCTCGAACTCGTTCTGGCTGTAGTGGGACTCGACCCCGCCCATCCGAGCCAGGTTCAGCGTCCCGATCGGCTCGCCTGCGACGAGGAGCGGGACAACGATCATGGATTCGGGCTCGAACGGGGTGCCGGGGATCTGCGCCGAGCGAGGGTCGATATGGGCGTCGTTGGCGAGCGTCGCCTCCGCGTGCTCGATGACCCAGCCGGCGATGCCGGTGGTCAATGGGGGCGCGTAGTCCAGGATCACGTCGGCGTAGCGATCGCGGGCCACGACGGCTCGCCGGACGCCCGCCTCGCGATCGATCTTGTAGATCGTCAGCGAGTCGTACGGCACGAGTGCCTTGAGCGAGTCGGCGATCATCTCCAGCACGCCGGTCGGGTCGAGCGTCGAGAGCAGGCTCTCACTGACTTCGAGGAGACGGCGCTGGCTGGCCAGCTGATGCTCGAGCTCCGCCTGCTGGCTGCTGACCCGCTCGGCGTTGGCGGCGTTGACCATCGCCTGGGCGGCAAAGCCGGCAAAGATGGACAACGTCGTCTCGTCGTCTTCGCCGAACTGATCGCGGCCCTGCTTGGACACGACGATGACGCCCTGAACCCGGTCTTCGTAGGCCATGGGGACGACGAGCATGGATTCGGGGCCGTCATCGACCGAGCCGATGATGACGCCGCGATGGTCTGCTCCCGCGTCACCGGTCCGGATTGCCGTGCCGTTCGCGGCGACCCAGCCCGTCAATCCCGCGCCGATGGGCACGCGGAGCATCTCGGGCGTCGGCATATCGGACCCCAGGAAGCGGCCCTGGAAGGCGACCGGTTCGCAGGCGTCCGCCTCGTCGTCGACCCGGTACACGCGGATCGTGTCGAAGTCGATCAGTGAGCGCGTCTCGGCGACGATCGCAGCCCCAATGCCATTGACGTCTTGAATGCGGTTGAGGCGCGACGCGAGGTCGCTGATCGCTCGCAGGCGGGCGACCAGGCTCTGGACGCCCTCGTGCAGGCGGGCATTTGCGATCGCCGCCGCCATCTGGTCGGCGAACGCCCGGGCGAGCTCCAGCTCTTCGCTCGGCCAGTCGTGCGTGGCCTGGTGATAGAGAACGAGAAGCCCGAGAGGCTCGTCGCGGAAGACGATCGGGACGAAGCAGATCGTCTGGATGCCGTCGGCGCGATAGGCGCGGCGAAGTTCGGGCGACGCCGCGCCGCGTGGGGTCATGACGTGGATGCGGCGCTCGCGGAGCGCCTTCATCCCGGCCGTCCGCGCGTCACGATGAAGGTGCCCGACGGCGGCGATTACCTCCGGGCTCAGGTCGCGCTGGGCAACGAGACGCAGGGGGTGATCGTCCGCCTCCACCAGCCACAACCCGCAGCGGTCGATGCCGAACAGGGCCTGCGCGTTATCGATGACCGCGTCGAAGACCGAGGTCAGGTCGAGCTTGCCGCTGACTTCCGAGGCGATTCGCCGAAGGGCCTCTGCCCGCGTGACATGCTCTCGAATCACCTCCATGGGTCGACGGCCACGGCCGACCCGGGCACCTCCGACCCGGCCCTCGCCGACCCGGGCACCGCCGATCCGGCCGTCGCCGATCCGGCCGTCGCCGATCCGGCCGTCGCCGATCCGGCCGTCGCCGATCCGGCCGTCGCCGATCCGGCCGTCGCCGATCCGGCCGTTGCCGACCCGGCCGCCGCCCTGTCCATCGATGGTCAGCCCACGGACCGAGGCGGTGGTCCTGCGATTCGAGCCAGAGCGCGAAGATCGCTCGGCGAGGTAGCGGTCGAGCTCGGCCTGGTGGATTCGGCGGATCCCGCGCGGCCCCGAGCCGATCGACGGCAGGCGGCCGCCCGCGCACCAGGCGCGGATGGTCGCGGGGGTCACAGCCGCCTGGGTGGCAGCTTCGGCAACGCTCAACAGCGTCCCGCGCCGCCGATCGAACGCAACGACCAACGTCTCGCTCTGCCTCCACGTGATCAACTGGTCCGCCGGCGGGTCGCCGGCCGCGGCCCCACCAAACGTGGCGGCCGCACGTCCGATCACCCGAGCCGCGAGGCGGTGCCACCCTACTCGCGTCGCGCCCGCGCCCGCGATGGCCCAGGAGTACCAACCGCGCCGCCCGGCCGCCGTGATCCAGCTGGCGGTGGAGCGGCGGCGCCCTGTGGCCTACCGATCGTGGCCACATATTCTCCCGATGATTGTTATGGACCCATTCGGCCGATCTCGCGGCCAGATATCCACCAGGAGACTCTTGGGCCGCCGGCGGGTGCCGCGACGGCGGTCGTGGCCCTGGTTTGAGCCTCGGCCGGGCGCCCGCGTGCGTGGCTCGAGGTCCAGCTGACCACGATCGCGCCCGATCCCATGGCCACGCGTGTCCCAACAGTCCCCGCACGAATTTCTGGCCGCCCGCCGACCGTCCAGGCTCAGCCGCCGGCCGCTATCGGCGCCCAGCTGTAGCCTTCTGGCATGGCGATCCAGGATCGGCCGGAGGTCGTGCGCGTCACCCCAGGTGCCCGCGCCGAACCCCTGCTGGTTGCCCTGCTGGCCGTCGTTGTCCTGGTCGGGGCGGCGATCTGGAAGCCCTGGGCGAACGGACCTGATGCACCGGCTCGCCCGGTGCCCGCCGAAGTCGTGGTCCAACCCCGAACCACACCGCGCGCGGCCGCGCCGACCGCGGACGCGGCCATCGTGACCGTGACGGGCGACCAACCGATCGCCGGATTAGACATTTCGAGGATGGGTCTCGCCGACGCACATCGGGCCTGGGGCGTCGCGGCTGCCTACGTTCCTGTCACCCAGATCGCAGTGGCGACCCGCCGGCGCCTGTCATCGGTCAGGCCCGTCGTCGACTGGCATGCTGTCGAGCCGGGCAACCGGGCCGAGCCGGGCGACCGGGCCCACCCGGGCAAGCGCCTCGACCTACCGGCCACTGGCCAGGCCGTCGCGACCGTCGCTCTCGCGGTCACGTGGCCGTCGGCCAAGTCGCCCCGTGAGATCCGGCTCTTCTATCGCAGTCCGGGCGTCCAGAACGGACCCGAATTGTCGACTCGGCTCAGGACCCGGGAGATGTCTCTCGTTCGTCCCTTGCCGGGCATCGCGATGTTCTCCTGGCAAGCCGATGGCGAAGCGGTCGACACAAGCGAAGTTGCCTGGACGCATGCGTCCGGGGTGTTCTACCTGCCGCCATCGGATCCGTTGCCGACACGACCGCGACATTGGCTGGTTTCGGGCTGGCCCGCCGGCGCATACGAGTTTCGCGTCACGGATGGGGAGGGCACGTACGTGGTTGCCTTCTGGCTCCGGGGCGCGTCCGGCTAGCCGCCGCCTCCACGAGTCACGCCGAACAGATCGAGGGATGTCGCGAGACCCTCGATCTCCACGCGTGGCCGTGCGCGCGATCGCCAGTCGTCGGCAGTCATTCGGAACGGCAGCGTGTCAATCGGTTGACCTCGTGGCGCCGCACGACCGATCCCGTTCTCTCGGTAGCCGAGCGCTCGCGACACACCGGCCGAAGCGCGGTTGTCGACGAACGCCTCGGTCACCGCGACCTTCGCATCGAGGCCTTCGAACGCCAGGGCCAGCACCGCACCGCGCATCTCCTTGCCGTAGCCCTTGCCCTGGAAGGCCCGTCCGAGCCAGGACCCGGTGCCGACCAACCCATACGTTGCGAAGTCCCGAGCGAGGATCCCCTGGGCACCGATCGGCTCGTCGTTCGCGACGACCATCAGTTCGAGGTTCCACGCGTCGGGCTGCCACTGCGCCCGAAGTCCCTAGTGGAATTGTGCGAACTCACGCTCGAAGCGCGGACTCGGCTTGTCGGTCCACGGGAAGGCGAAGGGCATCTCGCCCGGATCAGTGGATCCCTGCCCGCGCGATGGCGCACAGCCGCGCGAGCTCGTCGTCGTCCGGCAGCCGCAGCTCGAGCCGCTCAGTTCGCAAGCGGAGGTCGAACAGCGGCCATAGCGGGTGAGTCATCACCAGGATCCTACGGCCAACCAGTCGTCGTTGACGCGTTCAGGCTCGGGCCGGTACAGTAATCCCGACCGAAACACTCGGGATTGCGCACGAGGATTTCCACCCTGACCGCTACCGGTACCCAGCCCCATCAGCGACACCTGTTCCACGGCAGCGGCGCCGTCTCCTTCAGCACGAAGGGCGAATACGGCGTCCGGCTGATGGTTCAGCTCGGCCGCCACTTCGGAGCCGGACCGGCCAGCCTGGCCGAGATCGCGGCCGAGGAGGACCTGCCCCGGGCGTACCTCGAGCAACTGGTCATGAGCCTGCGCGATGCCGGCCTGGTCACGAGCACGCGCGGGGCACGCGGCGGTTACCAGCTGGCCAGACCGCCCGAGGCGACGAAGATCGTCGACGTCCTCCGTGCGCTGGAGGGTCCGATTGCGCCGATGGTCTGCGCCAGCGAGGATCCCGAGCACGGGCTGCAGTGCGATCGAACGTCGAGCTGCACGGTCAACCTGCTGTGGGTTCGCATCCGCGACGCGATCTCCGGTGCGCTGGACAGCATGACGCTGGCCGACCTGGTACCGACACGGGCCGTCCTGCTGGCCCGGGCGGCACAGGCAGTCCCCGCCCAGGCGCTCACCGCGGCGCCAGCAACCGCCATGGCCCTCCCGACCGCAACCCCCGGCACCGGAGCCTTGACCCGATCGTGAGCACGGATCAGCGCCTCGTCATTCGCGACCTCCATGTGGCGCCGTTGGGCCACCTCGACAGCGAGATCCTCCAGGGCATCGACCTGGAGATCGGCAAGGGCGAGGTCCACGCGATCATGGGCCCGAACGGATCGGGCAAGACCACCCTGGCCTACGCGCTGATGGGTCATCCGGCCTATGTCGTGACGAAGGGCGAGGTCGCGTGGAAGGGCCGCGACGTCCTCAAGCTCACGCCCGACAAGCGCGCCCGCCTGGGCCTCTTCCTCGCCTTCCAGTACCCGACCGCGATTCCCGGCCTGAGCGTGGCGAGCTTCATCAGGAGCGCGCTCAACGCGCGACTTCAGGGGGTCGACAAGAACGGCGACGTGGACCCCACCGACCCGGCCCGGGGCGGCATCTCCATGCGCGACTTCCGCAACAAGATGCGGGAGACCTTCGCGCTGCTCAAGGTAGACGAGAGCTTCGCGACCCGCTACGTCAACGAGGGCTTCAGCGGAGGCGAGAAGAAGCGCCTGGAGATGCTCCAGATGGCCGTCCTCAAGCCGGAGATGGCGATCCTCGACGAGACCGACTCGGGCCTCGACATCGACGCCCTGCGGGTCGTCGCCGAGGGCGTCAACGCGATGCTCAACCCGGAGATGGGCGTGCTCCTCATCACCCACTACCAGCGGCTGCTCAACTACATCACCCCAGACTTCGTCCATGTCCTGGCCGCCGGGCGGATCGTCAAGAGCGGCGGCAAGGATCTCGCCCTCCGGCTGGAGGACGAGGGCTACGGCCCGATCCTGCGCGAAGCCGGCCTGGAGACGAGCGTCTCTGACGAGGCGCTGGCCGTGCCGATCGCCCCGGACGAGCCGGGCCACGGCGCCGGCGGCGAGGAGCGCCGGGGTGGAGGCGACCGCCATGACGGAGGCGATCGCCACGACGAAGGCCGGACGGACCCGGTGGCGGTCGGCCGCTAGCCGGGCAGGGCGTCGAATGACCATCACGACCGAGCCGATCACCGCGGCCGCCCGCCCGCCCGAGGCGGGTGGGCCGCTCGATGCACACGCGATCCGGCGCGACTTCCCGATCCTCTCGACGCTCGTCCACGGCAAGCCGCTCGTCTATCTCGACTCGGCCTCCACGAGCCAGAAGCCCCAGGTCGTCATCGACGCGGTCGATGGCTTCTACCGCGGGTACAACGCGAACGTCCATCGCGGGATCTACGACATCGGCGAGCGGGCCACGGCGGCATATGAAGAGGCGCGCGTCCGGGTGGCCCGGTTCATCAACGCGCCCGATGCCCACGAGATCGTGTTCACCCGGAACGCCACCGAGGCGATCAACCTCGTTGCCTACAGCTGGGGCCGCCGCAACATCAACAAGAGCGACGCGATCGTCCTGACGGAGATGGAGCACCACGCGAACCTCGTTCCGTGGCAGCTCCTCGTCCAGGAGAAGGACGGCGACCTCGAGTTCATCCCGATCACGGACGACGGCATCCTTCGTCTTGACATCTTCGAGGTCCTGCTGCGGCTGAAGCCGAAGCTCGTCGCCTTCACCCACGTCAGCAACACGCTGGGCACGATCAACCCGGTGCGGGAGATGGTCGAGATGGCCCACGCGGCGGGCGCACTCGTCCTCATCGATGGCGCCCAGGCATTGCCCCACGTGCCGGTCGACGTCCAGGCGCTCGGTGCCGACTTCTACGCGTTCAGCGGGCACAAGATGCTCGGGCCGATGGGCTCCGGCGCCTTGTGGGCGCGTCGCGAGCTGCTCGAGGCGATGCCTCCCTTCCTCGCCGGGGGCGAGATGATCCGCGAGGTCCACCTGCGGCGGAGCGAGTGGAACGACATTCCATGGAAGTTCGAGGCAGGCACCCCGGACGTGGCCGCGGCCATCGGCCTGGGAGCCGCCACGGACTACCTGTCCGGGCTGGGGATGGGTCGGGTGCAGGCGCACGAGCGCGATCTGGTCGAGTACGCACTTGACGTGCTGCCGCGCGAGCTGCCCGAGATCGTGCTCTACGGCCCGCCGGCCGACGCCCGAGGCGGTGTCATCCCGTTCAACATGCCGGGCATCCATCCCCACGACGTCGCCCAGGTGCTGGACCGGTCCGGCGTCGCGGTTCGGGCCGGCCACCACTGCACCATGCCGCTCCACGAGCGGCTGGACCTGCCGGCCACCGCCCGGGCGAGCTTCAACGTCTACTCGACCCGCGAGGACATCGATGCGCTCGTGGCCGGCCTCCACGACGTCCAACGGGTCTTCGGACAATGAACGGGAGTACTGACGCGCGACCAGGCTCCGGGCCGGAAACTCTGCCAGATTCCCGCCACATGAACGTTGGGCATCGTTCCAGGGCCACTTTGCCAGCGATCGCTTGGGCTGTTAAACGAAATCGGCTATCCGGGATGCCGCGGTGTGCTATTCGAGCGGCCGTCAAGGGCCGATCAGCTCCTGTCACGATGCCTAGCGTTCGCCACACGAGAATTTGGCAGGATCTGGAAGTCCTCGGGCCGGGCCCGGGACTTGATGTGGCGCGTTGACGATGCGACGAAGCTGGCTCCTGCCGTGGCTGGCGCTCGGGGCGCTCGTGGCCACGACCTATCTACTCGGCCTTCTCTTCTTCGTGATGGCGTGGATCGATTGATGGACGACCTGTACCGCGATTACATCCTGGAGCACTACCGGCGGCCCCATAACTTCGGGGTCATTGAGGACCCGTCGGCCTCGAGCGAGGGCTCCAACCCGCTCTGCGGCGACCGGATCACGCTCCAGCTGGGCGTTCGGGACGGCGTCCTGGAGCGGATCGGCTTCACCGGCCGGGGTTGCGCGATCAGCCAGGCGTCCGCGTCCCTGCTGACCGACGAGATCAGGGGCAAGCCCGGCTCAAGTGCGCGATGCTCAGCCACGAGACGCTCCAGGACGCGCTGGCCGAGCTCGACGGCCAGGATGCGCCCGCTGCCGGAGCAGAATCGCCGGCCGCCGAGGTACCCCAATGATCCTGTTCGGCAGCGCCATCGGGCGGTGCAGGTGTACCGAGCCGGCCGGCCTCAAGACCTACGCCGAGATGCTGCGCGAAGCCCGCGCCGTCGTGCCCGAGATCACCCCGCTCGAGACCGAGCGCTTCCGTGAAGCCAATCCGGGGGCCGCGCTGGTCGACGTCCGCGAAGATTCCGAGTGGGAGCAGGGCCACATTCCGGGCGCCGCCCATATCCCCAAGAGCTATATCGAGCAGCAGATCGAGGCGGCGGTGCCCGATCGCGACCGGCCCGTGATCCTCTACTGCGCCAGCGGGGTCCGCTCGCTGTTCGCGGGCCAGACGCTCGCCGAGCTCGGCTACACGGACGTGCGATCGATGTCCGGCGGCTTCCAGGAGTGGAAGGGCCGGGGCCTGGCGTGGACGCTGCCGGTGCTCCTCACCCACGACCAGAAGCAGCGGTACAGCCGGCACCTGCTTGTCCCGGAGGTTGGCGCCGAGGGCCAGGCTCGCCTGCTCGACGCGAAGGTGCTGCTCATCGGGGCCGGCGGCCTGGGCTCGCCGGCGGCGCTCTACCTCGCCGCGGCCGGGGTTGGCACGATCGGCATCGTCGACTTCGACATCGTGGACCTCTCCAACCTCCAGCGCCAGGTCCTCCACACCACCGACCGCGTCGGCCAGAAGAAGGTCGATTCGGCGCGGGTCGCAATCAGCGCCCTCAACCCGGACGTGGACGTCGTCGCCCACGAGGAGATGCTGACCGCCGAGAACGTGGAGCGGCTCATCGCCGGGTATGACGTCGTGCTGGACGGCACCGACACGTTCGAGACGCGCTACGTCCTCAACGACGCGGCGGTGGCGGCCGGGATCCCGGTCGTCCACGCCTCGGTGTTCCGGTTCGAGGGCCAGCTGACGGTCTTCGATACGGCGGTCGGGCCGTGCTACCGCTGCCTCTATCCCACGCCGCCGCCTCCGGAGCTCGCCCCCGGCTGCTCGGTCGCCGGCGTACTTGGCATCGTGCCGGGGATCATGGGGCTGCTCCAGGCCAACGAGGTACTGAAGATCCTGCTTGGAATCGGCGAGACGCTGGCCGGCCGGCTGCTCCTGTTCGATGCGCTGGACGCATCGTTCACCGAGCTGAAGCTCCGCCGCGATGCCGACTGCCCGGTCTGCTCGGACAAGGCGATCGCGGCACGGGCCGCGGGTCGGCCACTGCCGGTGCCGGCATTCGGGGGCGAGGAGCCGTTCGCCCTCGGCGGGGTGGAGGCGGAGGTCGAGGCGGGTGTCGAGGCTGCCACGTGACCACGGTTCGCATTCCCCCGGTCCTGCGCGCCGCAGCCGGCGGCGCCAAGGAGGTGGAGGTCGGCGGCGCGACCGTCGGCGAGATCCTTGCCGCGCTCGTCGAGCGCTATCCCGGCCTGCGCGGCCAGCTGCTGACCGACGAAGGCGACCTCAATCGTTTCGTGAATGTCTACGTCGACGGCCAGGACATCCGCTATCTGGACGAACGGGCGACGAAGGTGGCCGAGCGCGACACCCTGATCATCCTGCCGGCGATGGCGGGCGGCTGAGGAGTGGCTCTCCCGCTGGAGCATCCGGCGGCGGCTCCCGGCGGGCGATACGACTCGATCCTCGACGCCATCGGCCACACGCCGCTCGTCGAGATCCCGCGCCTGTCGCCGGTCGAGGGCGTCCGGTTGTTCGCCAAGCTCGAGATGACCAATCCGACCGGTTCGGTCAAGGACCGGGCTGCGAAGTACCTGGTGGAGGATCTCGAGCGGCGGGGTAGGCTGGGGCCGGAGTCGATCATCCTCGAGCCGACATCGGGCAACACCGGCATCGCCCTGGCGATGATCGGACAGCGGCGGGGCTATCGGGTCACCCTCGTCATGCCCTCCAACGTGACGCCCGAGCGGCGGCAGATGGCCGAGCTCTTCGGTGCTCGGGTGATCTCGTCGCCCGCCGAGCGTGGCTCCAACGGCGCCGTCGAGATGGCCCGCCGGATGGCAAAGGAAGACCGTCGGTACGTCATGCCCGATCAGTACGCGAACCCGGCCAACCCGCAGGCGCATTACGAGACGACCGGCCCGGAGATCCTGGCGGACTGCCCGGAGACCGATGCGTTCGTGGCCGGCCTGGGCACCGGCGGCACGCTCATGGGCGTGGGTCGATACCTGCGCGAGCGGCGGCCTTCGGTGCGGATCTTTGCCGCGGAGCCGATGCCGGGCGAGAACGTCCAGGGGCTGCGGTCACTCGACGAGGGCTTCGTGCCGGAGATCTTCGACCCGTCGGCGATCCACGGGAAGTTCCTCGTTTCGAACCGAGAGGCGATCGTCACGGTTCGGGAGCTCGTCGCGCAGGAGGGGATCTTCGCCGGCCCCTCGTCTGGCGCCGTGCTGGTGGCGGCCGCCCGGGTGGCCCAGTCGTTGGGCAAGGGGACGATCGTGGCACTCCTCGCCGACGGCGGTTCGCGCTACCTCTCGGTTGGAACCTATGACCGCGACCTCGGCACCATGGGTGCCGAGCTCGAAGGCGAAGTCCATTGGTGGTAGGCCGGCCACTCCGGCGCCTGGCCGCTCTCAGGCGGTGGGCGCCCTCGATCGATCGGTCGGAGGGGATGGGGTCCTGGGCGATGCACGTCAGGGCATATTCCCGACAGGTCGGTTCTTGATCGTGAACCTTGCCCGATTTCATCCCGAGCTGATGCCCTCCGGGGCGTGCCACGACGTCGTCGCCTGTTCTGAGGGCGGCCGGGGGTACGGCAGCCGGGACGCCACCCTCTGGGCGGCGATGCGGCCGTCGCTCCGGCGATCGCATCAGCGGCTCGGCTGCCGGTGAATCCTGGGTGTGCCCCGCGGCGCATGACCGGAGGGGCTCCGGAGGCGGACGGCGACCGATTTCCCGCACGACCGCAGGTCGGTGCTCGGTATGCCCCGACGCCCATCACGGGTGAGCCACTCGCTCCTGGGGTCGATCGGGCCGGGAGCGAGGGCGACCGACCCCCGGGCGTCGCCGCCGCGCATCCCGGGCCCCGGTCGGTCTCCCTGAGCGACGAGCTCCGGCGGGCCCTCATCGAGCACGCTCGACGGGAAGCTCCCAACGAGATGTGCGGCGTGATTGCCGGCACCGCCAACCCGGCGGACGGTGGCCAGCCCACCCGCTGGTATCCGGCACGCAATGAGCTCGAATCCCCGGTCCTCTACTCCATCCATCCGGAGGACAAGCTCAGGATCTTCCTCGAGATCGACGACGCCGACGAGGCGTTCTGGGCGATCGTCCATTCCCACGTCCGATCGCCCGCCGTTCCGTCCCGAACGGACGTCGGGCTCGCCCAGTGGCCCGATTCCCTGTACGTCCTCGTTTCGCTGAGCGAGGCCGCGGCCGACCCGGCCACGGGCGAGCCTTCGGTTCGGGCGTGGCGGATCCTCGAGGGCGCCATCCACGAGGTGACGCTGGAGCGCCCCGAATGACGAGAGGACGCGTTCACGCCGAGCGCCTCCTGCCGCTCGCGATCGGCCTCGGCGTGCTCGTGGCCGGGACCGCCGCCGGCTGGGATGCGCGGCTCGTCCAGGCCGTGGCGTCGCCGCCGGCGTTCCTGCGGGCCGGCCTGGTCGCCCTCTCCGTCGTGCTCGGGTTCGCGCTGCTCGGTCGGGCGCTCACCCGACTGGGCGCCGCCGATCCAGTGGGTGCCCGTGAGCGCGATCTCGTCTCGCTGACTCGCGGCGTGCGGCTGGCGTTCCTGGCCGTGGCGGCGTTCTCGGCCGCCGGCGGCTGGGCGCTGGGCCACCCTCTCCCGATGGTGATCGCCCTCGTCATCGCCGGCGTCGACATCCTGGAGACGTCCTTCCTCCTCCTCGTCATCGCCACTCGCCGAGCCACCGAAGCCACGGACGACCACAACCCCGTGTCGGGCGCCTGATACGCGGACCGACCGGTCGTAGCGCCCCTGCGACACGCGGGCGCGGAGGATCGCGGCCGGAGGCGGGACCAAGGGCCAGCGCAAGCGCTCAAGCTGATCACCAATCCTGCCTACCCCAGGTCGGCGCCGCGGTTTCCTGACTGCCTCGGCGCCGACCGCTGCTATGCCCGCGCGGCCAGCCCTTCGATCAGCGACGACTCCGAGGGCGTCGACCCGAGCCCGGCCGCCGCACCGACTCGCGCGGCCAGCGGCGGCTCCAGGTAGGTTGACGCCAGCACCGGCCAGCTCGGCTCGGCGAAGACCTCCGCGGGCGACCCGTCCAGGACGACCATGCCGGCCCGCATGACGACCACCCGCTCGAACGTCTCGGCCACGAACCGCATGTCGTGGCTGATCGCGATCACCGTGCGCCCTGCCGACGCGAGGCCCGTCACGATCGCCTGTACCCGAGCAACCCCACGCGCATCCTGGCCTGTCGTGGGCTCGTCGAGCACGACGGCCGGCGTCTCCATCGCCAGGATGGAGGCAAGTGCGAGCAGCTTCCGCTTGGAGTAACCGAGGTCGTAGGGGTTGTCGTCGATGTTGCTCTCCAGCCCGACCGTCGTGAGTGCGGCCACGACGCGTTCCTCCAGGGCGTGGCCGGACAGGCCAACGTTCCGCGCGCCGAACGCGACCTCCGCGCGAACCCGTCCCGAGAAGATCTGGCGGTCGGGATTCTGGAATACGACCCCCACGAGCCGGGCGAGCTCCGCGACGTGCCGCACACCCACCTCTCGCCCATCGACCATGACTCGGCCCCGGGTTGCGCGGAGCAGCCCGTTGAAGTGCCGCACGAGCGTCGACTTGCCGCTGCCGTTCTGTCCCACGAGCGCCACTCGGGCGCCCGGCGCGACCGCCAGATCGACGGCTTCGAGCGCTTGGGTGCCGTCGGGGTAGACGAAGCCCACCGACTCGCAGGCGAGCGCCACGCCGCGCGGACCAGGTCCAGCCGCTTCCGCTGCGCTCACGCCGCTACCTCAGGAACGGATACGCCCGCCGCCGCCGCCGCTCGAGCGATCCGAATGCCCGACGGCGGGGAGATCCCCCAGTCCTCCAGCCGCGGATCGGCGAGGACCTCCTTCGCGGGACCTTCGGCGACAACCCGGCCGGTCTCGAGCACGGCGATGCGGTTCGCCATCCGAGCCAGCAGGTCGGTCTTGTGCTCGACGATGAGGATGCCCGCCCCCGTGGCCTCTACGAGGCCAGCGAGGATGTCGCTCACGAGGTTCGTTCCCCGCGGGTCGAGTTGGCTCGTCGGCTCGTCCAGGACCAGATAGGGCGGGCGCAGCGCGATCACTCCGGCGAGGGCGACGAGCTGGGCCTGCCCGCCCGACAGGCGCTGGGGGTCGCGGGCCGCCAGGCCGCCGATCCCAAGGTCGGCAAGCGCCAGCTCCACACGATCCACGACGTCGTCGAGTGCCAGCCCCAGGTTCCGTGGCGCAAACGCGACCTCCTCCCAGACGGTGGAGGCGGTGCCGGACAGCTGGGTCACCGGGTTCTGAAACAGGACGCCGCATCGCTGCGCGAGCTCGTACGGCCGGGCCCCCGCAGTCGACAGCCCGTCGATCGTGACGGTTCCGTCGAGCCGGCCGGCGATGGTCGCCGGGGCGAGGCCGGCGGCGACCAGGCACAGCGTGGACTTGCCCGACTCGTTCGCGCCGACCACACCCAGAACGCTGCCCGAGTGGAGCACGAGATCGATCCCGTCGAGGGCGGGCTGGCGAGCGCCGGCGTACCCGTAGCGCACGCCCTCGAACGCGATCGTCATGGCAGGAACTCGAGGCGACCCGCGATCGAGAGGATGAGAACCACGATCGACCCGAGGAAGAGCGCCCAGCGTGCGCCGCGTTCCCAGCCGCTATCGGGGAAGACGCGCAGGACCGTTCGCCGCGTGGGAGCCGTGAAGCCGCGCGCCTCGAGGGCCATGGTCAGCTCTTCGACGTCCGTGAGCGCGCCGAATACGAGTGGCCCCGCGAGCGGAACGACCCCACGAGCACGCCGCCAGACCCGGCCTTCCGTGTCGAGCGCGCGGGCGCGCTGGGCCTCCGTGATCTCACCGGCGCGCTCGATCATCCGCGGAATCATCCGCAGTGTGGCGCCCACGACGAACATCACGCGTCGTCCGGCACCACGTCGCTCGAGATCGGCGATCAGGTGGTCGGGCTGCGTCGTGAGCCCGAGGAGGGCTACGGACATCGCAAACGCCACCACGCGCAGCGTGGCCTGCGTCGCGGCGACGAGACCCGTCCACGTCGGCGCCAGCGGCCCGACGGTCACGATCCGGTCCGTCGCACCCGGATAGAGGAACGTGTTGATGAGGAGGATGCTGGCCACCAGAGGGATCGTCGCCAGGAGATACGGCAGGAGCGCTCGTCCGATCCTGGCCGTCACGGCACCGGCGAGGATCACGCCGAGCACGACGAGTGGCCCGGTCCAGCCGCGGACGCCAAAGGCGACGAGCGCCTCCGCAAAGGCGATGACGAGCTTCGTCGTTGGATTCAGGCGGCGATACGGCCCGGTCGGTGGACGGGCGACGAAATCCGGGAGGCGCCCGGAGATCGCGGTCGACCCGTCCGACGGCGCGGACGGCGCGGCCGGTGCCTCGAGCTCGGCCAAGAAGCGGCGTCAGTAGGCGGCGGCGCTGCCCGCGATCCGCTCACCCAGAGGGAACCGGGCGAGGACGCGGGTGGAGAGGCTGGCCAGGACGATATAGACGACGAAGCTCGTGATCGTCTTGTCGATCGGGTCGCTGAAGAACCCCTGCCCGAGCGATGCGTTGAATACGTCCGCGCCTCCCTGCCGGAGTGCGGCGACGATGAGGTCGACACCGGATCCGGTGACGCCGCCGAACAGGTATGCGGCAATCGGGGCCGACACGATGGCCGCCACGATCCCCGTGACTGCCCCCGCCACCGCGACCCACGCGCCCGCGGCATCGCGGCGCAGGATGATGAAGCCACCCACGGCGAGCGCGGCCACGACGCCGATCCCGACGATGACCAGATAGACGCCCGATCCGTAGCCACCCGTGCTGGGATCGCCGCCGTAGACCGGACTCGTGTAGATCCGCCAGGCGAGGACGAGGATGATCGCGACGCCCACGAGCGCCGCTCCGTAGAGTTGCGTCCCGGATGCCGGCCGCGGGCGGTAGACGCCCAGGTAACCCCAGAGGCCCGCGAGCAACCCGATGACGCCCGCGGTCACGGCGAAGGGACCGATGGTTCCGCCGCCGATGCCGGGCGCGTACTGCCAGATCAGGTTGGACAGGATTCCCGTCAGAGCGCCCGCGATCGGGCCTGCCAGGACGCCGACGAGGATCGTCCCGATCGAGTCCATGTAGATCGGCAGCTTCAACACCGTCTGCACGGTGTAGCCCACTGCGATGTTGATGGCGATCGCGATCGGCATGAGCACGATCACGCGCGTGCTGAACTGTCGAGATAGCCAGTCCATGGCGTTCTCCGTTCCTCCTTCCGATCCGGTGAGCATGTCCCTCGCCGATCAGATTGCCACGTTGATGGACCGGCCGCCACCCTCGGAGAGCGAGATGCACTAGCTCCGTACTGCGGCCAGGCGGCCGACCCGGGCGATGAAGCGTTCGAAGAACGTGGCAGCGTCGACGGAGACCGCGACGTCCAGGTTGGGCGGCCGCTTCCAGTGATGGCGCCAGTCGGCGACCGTCTCGCCCGTCGTCAGCTCGCCAGCAACCTCCACGTCCACCGTGAGGGCTTCCGAGCGGACGAGGCTCGGGTCAAGGGCAGCGGCCAGGGCCATGGCGTCATGGATGTAGGCGCCGTAGAACCCATCGAACTCGGCGTGGAACTCCGTGTACCACCGCAGGGCGTCGGCGACGAACCGAATGACCGGGTTCGACGCAACCGATCGGGAGGTGTGCATCGGCTCCTCGCCGCGGGCGAGCGCCGTGGCATCGTCCGGCGTGCTCCCGGCTCGTCGGGCGAGGGCGACCATGTGGTCGGTCGTGAAGCGCGCCTGCTCGGTCACGTCGAGCCCGAGCGCCAGCGGCCGCTGGCTGACGCCCGGGTCGGCGAACGCCCGGAAGACGATCCTTGCCGCCTCTGGATCGCAGTGGATGTTCCACTCCTCGCGCGGGCTGGTGTTGCCGGCGACGCGATACGTGCCGCCCATGAGGACGAGCCGTCGCAGGAGGCGCGGCAGCTTTGGCTCGAGCAGGATCACGACCGCCAGGTTGGTCAGCGGCCCGAGCGTGACCAGCGTTACCTCCCCGGGCCGCTCCCGGGCGGCATCCAGGATGACCTCCACGCCGTGGCGCTCCGAGACGGAACGGGCGGCCGGAGGCAGCTCGGCGTGCCCGATGCCCCGTGG
>WNGF01011292.1_pt1 | contig 20204 bp, 21 predicted proteins | sample 5400641 | NCBI WGS metagenome assembly WNGF01 (sample SAMN13153371, study PRJNA577476) | soil metagenome | isolation source: 80 cm soil or saprolite under grassland replicate 2 | place: USA:California | collected 2016-06-15
GGCTGTGGGTGGCGCCCGGGCATCACCCAGGAATCACCCGCGGCAGGGTGAACCTGGCTGTGCGTGCCTGGTGGCTCCCTCCGGCTTCGGCAAGACCAGCCTGCTCGGGCCATGGGCCACCACGACAGAGGTGGTCCGCGAGGGCGAGGCTCGCGGACTGCTCTGACCGGTTCCCGCGATCCAAGAGTTCACCCCGCGTTGGGTGAGGCCCGGGTGATGCCACCGCCTTCCGGGAGCGAAATCGTCCCCTTAAGGACACGAAATAGGTGGGCGCAAGGTCTGGCGCCACATCATCCGGCGCGAGCGTCGCGCTCCGCCGGGTGGCCGCCCGGGACCTGGAAACCCCACCCTGACGAAGGGTCAACGCAATGGCAGACAGGACGCTGGTACTCGCGATCTTCGACAACGAGGCAGCCGCAGACAACGCAGCGGCCGCTCTGAAGGACTCCGGGCTCACCTCCACCGACGCCATTGGGGTTCTGGCGGTCGACGCGACCGGAAAGCTGAAGGAGGAGAAGGTCGGCGCCCGGAGCACCGGCAAGGGTGCCGGGATCGGAGCGGCGCTGTTCCTCCTCGGCCCGGCCGCCCTGGGAGTCGGCGTGCTCGGTGGTGCGGCGGCCGGGGCCCTGCACCACAAGGGGCTGAAGCTCACCGACGCCGACCGCGAGCGCATCGGCAAGGAGCTCACCAACGGCAAGGCAGCGGTGGGCGTCCTGACGCCCTTCAACGAGTCGTCGATGATCTCGGAGCAGCTGAGCGAGCTCGGCGGTGCCCCCGAGGAGCACACAGTCTCGGACGAGGCCCTCAGCGCCGCTCAGTAAGCCCACCAGCGGGTCGCGGCCCACCTCCGCCAGCGACGCAGGTCGGCCGGTCCCGTGAGCTGGGGTTCCTGGAGGGGGGACAATCCTTATTTGATGCCATCGCGACATGGAGCTCACCCGGCACGAGGGGGATATGGGCCCACCGCTGGGCGACACACCGCGGTTGCCTGGGTCTCTCTGGATGTCTACGACAACCAGCCGTGGGTTTTCTGGTCCAATGTCCTCGCCGCGCCGCGCCGCGCCGCGCCGCGCCGCGCCGGCGGCGTTGTCGGCTGCCGTGCGGGGTCGGGCGGCGGATCATGTGTTTTTGATGCGCTTGCGTCGGCGCTGCTGCCCAGAGCCCCCCGGTGACGCCGGTCGTCGATGACTTCCATGTGCTGGCTGAGCAGTCGGTGCTGAATGGGCTTGACTTCTTGCTGCGGAACGTGGGGCCAGGCTTGCGCCTGGTGGTCTCGTCACGGATGGATCCGTTTCTGCCGCTGCACCGCTACCGGCTGGCCAGCCAGCTGACTGAGATCCGGGCCAGCGACCTCGCTTTCAGCATCGCCGAAGCGGGCCAGCTCATGGCCCAGCATGGCAGCACGCTATCGGCAGGCTTGCTCGGGTGCCTCACCCGGCGAACAGAGGGCTGGGCAGTCGGCATCCGCCTCGCCGGGCCCTCAATGGACACTCATCCCGACCCTGACCAATTCGTCAAGGAGCTGATTGCCGAGGATAACGCCCTGACCGGCTATCTGGTGGAGGAGGTTTCCAAGAGCTGAGGCGCGAGTATCCGAACCGGATGGCCCCTCTACATCGGCGAGCGGCCCGGTGGCACGAAAGAGAAGGCACGCTCACCGACGCGGTGCGGCACGCCGCCGAAGCCGGCGACTGGCGGCTCGATCACCGAGCGCGAGCCGGAGGTGCTGCGCCACGTGTCGGACATGCTGAACACCGCAGAGGTCGCCAGCGAGATGTACATCTCCACCAACACGGCGCTGGCCCGGGTGATGGTACTCGATGGTCACGTCGAACCGTCGGCTGGGCTTGCGGCTGGCGCGGTGTCCGGGCGTGGTGCGGCGAGTTGCACCCCAGCGGTCGGCTTGATGGGGCGGCGGGGCTGCGGGCTGCGGACAGCGTTGGATCGTGATGTAGGCGACCACGACGGCGACGATGATGAGTGGGCGGTGGCGATTCCGGCTTTGGACGTCAGGAGCAGCGTGATGACGGTTGCTGACAGTGGGAGCTTGAGGATCGACACGGCCGTGGCGGCCATCAGCACGGCGACCGCTGGCGTCTCGGAGAAGCCGGGCAGGTGCGCGGCGAGCAGGCCCCCGGCCGCGCCGATGAACAAGGCCGGGAATGTTGGGCCGCCCGCGATGTTCCTGCACCTGCTGCAACTCACCCCCCGAGGGGGGTACGCGCCGCGCGACTTGCGACAAGAGTGGCGATGCGCAAACGTCGAGAATAGTTTCAATGATTGACAGCCAGACAACCCGATCACGATTCCAGCCCAACACTCGACTACTCATCGGCCGGAGCTAGCGCGGTCAGGAGCCGGGAGAACGGCGAGACCGGGCGAACGGCAACGAACCAAGGGACGGGTGATGAGTGCCGAGCGTGAGCGGATAGAAGGGTTCGGGCGGCTCGAGGATGGGCTGCGCCAGGCAAGCGGCTGGTACCTATGGGGTCCCTACGTCAGCGAGCGGCAGTGGGGGACCGTCCGTGAGGACTACAGCGCCGACGGCGAGGCGTGGGACTACCTGCCCCATGACCACGCCCGCTCCCGTGCGTACCGGTGGGGAGAGGACGGCCTGGCCGGGTTCTGCGACGTCGAGCAGCGGCTGTGCCTGGGGCTCGCACTGTGGAACGGCCGCGACCCCATCCTCAAGGAGCGGGTCTTCGGGCTGACCGGCGCCGAGGCGAACCACGGTGAGGACGTGAAGGAGTATTGGTGGTATCTCGACGCCCTCCCAAGCCACGCGTGGAACCGCTGGCGCTATCACTATCCGCAGGCCCCGTTTCCCTATGAGGACCTGAGGAGCGAGAACGGGCGGCGCGGGAAGTCCGATCCCGAATACGAACTCCTCGATACCGGCGTGTTCGACGATAATCGCTACTGGATTACCGAGGTCCATTACGCCAAGGCGGATCCGGCGGACCTGCTGATGACCGTCGAGGTGAAGAACGCGGGCCCGGAAGCCGACACCCTGCATGTGCTGCCGACAGCATGGTTCCGCAACACGTGGTCGTGGGACGCCGACGCGCCCAAGCCGGTCCTGTCGGGAGCGGGCGGTTCAGCGATCACGGTCGAGCACCCGTTCCTCGGCTCACTCGAACTGCTCGCTAGCGCGGGACCGGATGGCACGAGCCCGGTTCCGTTGTTCTGCGAGAATGAGACCAACGTAGCGCGCCTGTTCGGCGCAACCCAAGAGACGCCGTACCCGAAGGACGGGATCGGCGACCATGTGATCAGCGGCGCGGCCACTGTCAACCCCGATCAGCGCGGAACAAAGTGCGCCTTCTGGTACCGGCTGACGGTGCCGCCAGGCGGAACCGCGCAGCTGCGGCTGCGGCTCCGTCCGGTGACCCCGCCCGGCACCCGATCGAGCGCGGCGGCCGCGCTCGGGAGCGACTTCGACCGCGTCGTCAAGCAGCGCCGGGCCGAAGCGGACGATTTCTACGCCGAGCTGACACCCGACGCCGCGAGCGGCGACGAGGCAATGGTCATGCGGCAGGCCTTCGCCGGGATGCTGTGGAGCAAACAGCTGTACAACTACGACGTCGCCCGCTGGCTCGATGGTGACCCGACCCAGCCACCTCCTCCGCCGGGAAGGCGCGGCGGGCGCAACGCCCGGTGGCGCAACTTCGACGCCTTCGACATCATGTCGATGCCGGACAAGTGGGAGTACCCCTGGTTCGCGGCCTGGGACCTTGCCTTCCACTGTGTGACGCTTGCTCATGTTGACCCGGCGTTCGCGAAATACCAGCTGATCCTGCTGTGCAGGGAATGGTTCCAGCACCCGAACGGTGCGCTGCCGGCCTACGAGTGGGATTTCGGTGACGTGAACCCGCCGGTGCAGGCATGGGCCGCGCTCGAGGTGTTCGCCATCGACGGCGGGCGCGACCTCGACTTCCTGAGCAGGGTATTCGACAAGCTGCTGGTCAACTTCACCTGGTGGATCAACCTGGAGGACGCGAGCGGTAACAACCTGTTCGAGGGCGGTTTCCTCGGGTTGGACAATATCGGTCCGATCGACCGTTCGCACCTGCCGGTCGGCGGGGTCCTAGAGCAGTCCGACGCCACCGGCTGGATGGCGTTCTACGCGATCGCCATGGCTGGCATCGCCGCGGTCCTGCAGCGCAGCGGCCGACGGCCTGCGATCGATCTTGTCCTTAAGTTCCTCGAGCATTTCGCCGCCATCACGCAGGCCATGGACGGCCAAGGCCTATGGGACGACACCGACGGGCTCTATTACGACAGGCTGCTCACCCCGGATGGGAACGCGGTACCCGTCAAGGTCCGGTCGATGGTAGGCATCATCCCCATGCTGACGGCCGCCGTCATCGACGAAGGAATGCTCACGCAATCGCTCATGGTCAACAAGAAATTCGCGGACTTCCTCGACCGGCATGGCCTGGGCGACACCGAAAAGCTCGGCGAACTCGGCCTCATGCGCGGTGAGCCCGGCGACCAGCGGCTTCTGCTGTCCGTCGTCGGCATCGATCGCCTGGAGAAACTGTTCGCCAAGCTCTTCGACAAGAACGAGTTTCTCTCCCCGTATGGGCTACGGGCTCTGTCCGCCTACCATCGCGAGCATCCCTACGAGCTCGACGTCGAGGGTGTCAGGGCCACGATCGACTACGAACCCGCCGAATCCACCACCGCCATGTTCGGCGGGAACTCCAACTGGCGCGGGCCGCTCTGGTTCCCGCTCAACTACCTTGTCGTCAGCGTGCTTGAGCGCTATTACCGGTTCTTCGGTGACGAGCTCGCCTTCGAATATCCGGTCGGCTCGGGGCATCGGGTGCCTCTCGACGTGATCGCCGCTGACCTGCAGGATCGGCTCATCTCGATCTTCGTTGTAGGCCCAGACGGGCGGCGGCCCTGCTTCGGGTGGGTCGACCGTCTGCAGCACGATCCCGCGTGGAAAGACAATCTCGTCTTCAACGAGTACTTCCACGGCGACAACGGCGCCGGGCTCGGCGCCTCGCATCAGACGGGCTGGACCGGGCTCATCGCGGACGTGATCCGCCGCCGCCACGGCGCGGTCAATTCCGTCGGCGACGTGATCCGTCTCCTTTATGTGAGGAATCAGCCATGACAGCCGGTAAGGCGCGGACCTCGGCAGCCAGTCACGCTGCCCCGCCAGAACTCCCAGGCGGCGGGTATCCGCTCGGCGCGACCGCGCGCCGCAGGCCGTTATGATCCGGGTTCGGGTTTGAGCTTCAACCCGGCGAAGCTGCCGCTTGACCATACGCCCGCGCGGTCACCGGGGCGGTGACCTTCGGACCCGAGGTCCTCCGCTACGCGGCCGGCGACCGGACACGCCGAGCACGCTTGACTCGGCGGCGCTCGTACCGCGCAGCCTCGTCCTTGACGGGACGTTCAAGTGGCGTCATGGCGCACAGCCCAGGCACGATTACGCGGGCACAGTCACCCGGGCGAACAAATTCACCCGGCACGAGGGGAGCGCCCGTGATAGGCATCGCGCCACGCTGGGCCCCGAGCGTTGCCGGTCCCCATGCGTTTGGAGTGGCAGTTGTGACAGATCTCTACTATGAGATCCGCGTGGAAGGGATCATCCCGCCAGAGGCCCTTGTCGACTTCGAGCGGATCACGGCCGAGGTGGAGCCGGCTGAAACGGTGCTTCAGGGTCCGCTAGCCGACCAAGCCGCGCTGCATGGGCTGCTCGCGAGGCTCGAGATGTTCGGCGTCAAGGTTCTTGAGATCCGCCGTATGCGAGGCCGCGCGCTGCCACCGGAGAACTTAACTCGCATCGCTGTTCTTGGACAGATCCTCCTTCTCGGGTGATGCACGCCCGCCTCTTCCGCACGATTGTGGAGTACAACAGGTATCCGCCGGCGTCCGGCGCCGCTTAGTGGGCGTCGCCGGGCCAACGCGGATGAGCATTCCGTATCACCCATCAAGATGATGCCGCGGAGTTGCCTGGCTGTTCACTAGCCAGCATGGGCTGGTGTCTGGAGGGCCGTTCTCGGGCCCAGCGCCGGGCCCGAAGGAGAGCTTGGGTATGAGCGCGACGGACACGGTGCTGATCCTCGCGGCCGCGAATGACAACGTGGCCGGCGAAGGGGCCGACTACGAGGCGACGTTCACGTCCACGGCCGGCTGTGGGTGGCGCCCGGGCATCATCCAGGGATCGCCCGCGGCAGGGTGAACCTGGCGACTCGTGGCCGGGGGTGGGTGCCGCGACCCAGGTCGCCCGGGGGGGATACCAATCCAGACCGGCAACAGCATGTCCGTCCAGGGCCAGCCGGTTGCTGTGCCCCGGGCCAGGGGGCCGCGGGTGCGGCGTGCTGCCCTGCTGCGAAGGCTCGAGTCCGCTGGGGAGCCGCTGCTGCTCCTGGTGGCTCCCTCCGGCTTCGGCAAGACCAGCCTGCTCGCGGAATGGGCCGTGGCGACGGACGCTCAGGTCGCCTGGCTGTCTTGCGATGAGACCGACGGGGAGCCGGCGCAGTTCTGGTCCCGGCTCATCGCCAGCCTGGCTGCGCGGTGGCCCAGCGTGGGTAGTGACGCGGCGTTGATCCTGGAGCGGCCTTCGTGGGACGACCCGGGACTGGTGGACTCACTCGCCCGCGACCTGGCGGAACTGCCTGCCGCCGCCGTAGTCGTCATCGATGACGCTCAGTTCGCGGAGGCGTCGCAGCGCACGCTGGCAAGTCTTGCGCAGCGTCTGCCGGGCCATGTCCGTGTGCTGGTGGCCAGCCAGCACAACCCCGTGTTCTCGACGTCCCGGCTCCGGCTGGCAGGCGTTATCACCGAGTTGCGTGCCGGCGATCTCGCGTTCACCGAGGTCGAGGTGGAGCAGCTACTCGAGCTGGCGGGCCTGGGACGCGAGCCCATCGATGGGCGGCGGCTTCGCTCCCTCACGGAGGGCTGGCCCGCTGGGCTCCAGATGGCCGTGCTGGCGATGCGCGGCGGAGGCGATCCGCGCGAGGTGGTCGACGCCTTGGCGTCGACCACGCAGGAGGCGAGCGACTATCTGGCCAACGAGGTCTTGAACCAGCTGCCTCCCGACCTGGCCCGCTTTTTGATGCATATCTGCGTCCTCGACGAGTTCGACGTCCAGCTCTGCGAGGCCGTCAGCGGTCAGGATGACGCTGGCCGGCTCCTGGACCGCGTGGTCGCTGACGACCTGTTTATCTACCAGGTCGACCGCGCAGGCGAGCGGTTCCGCCTCCACCAGATGTTCGCGGCGTTCCTGCGGGCGCGGCTGAAGTCCCGCGGCGGCGGGCCGTTCCGGGAGGCGCACCTGCGGGCTGTGGCCGCATTGCGGGAGCGCGGGGACCGGCTGGGGGCGTTGCGTCATGCGATGGCGGTGGCCGATATGCAGCTGGCCGCGGCTCTGGTGGTCGATTCCATGCTCACCAGCCTGGAGGTCACCAACGCAGGAGAAGCTGGGCCGGTCGCCCGGGCGTGGCTGGCCAAGTTCGGCGACGCCGCCGCGGAAGCCAACCCCGGGCAACTGCTTCAGTTCGTGCTCCTGCTGGCGGCATCTGGGCATCGGGAGGCCGAGGTCTGGCTCACGAAGGTGAACCAGGCTCACCCCCGCCCCGCTGCGGGCCCGGACGCCCTGGCGCACGGCGTCTGGGCGGCCTACTACCTCAACCGGGGCAGCGTCGATCTTGCGCTGGAGCACAACAGGCTGGCCCGCCAGGCGGTCAGCGCCGCGGCCGGGCAGGGTCCGCTGTTCCCGATGCTCGCGGAGCTGCCCATGCAGGAAGCCGGAGCGTACCTGCTGGCCGGCGATCTCCCGGCTGCGGCCTCCGCCCTCCAGCACGGCACCGCGCCCTTTTCGGCTCCTATCGTGGATGAGTTCCGGTCACCCGTCGTTGCCGCCTGGGTCGCCTTCCTGCAGGGCGACCTGGTCTCGGCTGGCGCGGCGCTGGACCGGGTTGGGAGGGCTGCCGCCGAACACGGCGCCGTGGCGCACGGGCTGGGGATGATCCTCGCCAACCTGGCCGAAGCGGGGATCCGCCTGGAGCGGTGCGAACACGAGCCTGCCGCAGCCCTGCTGGCCACGGCACAGGCGGCGGCGCGGATCAACGGCCGCCCGGTCATCCAGACCATGGTCGACACCTGGATCGCCCGGCTGGCCACCGCTCGGGGGGACCGGGCGGGCGCGCTGGCGTCGTTGGCCCAGGCGCGCCTGGCCCTCACCGCGCCCGACGACCGGGTCCGGGCACAGTTCGCGATCGAGGAGTTCCGCGTCGCGGTCGCGCTGGCGCCCGCCGAAGCGACCGCGCTGGTCCCGCGGCTGCCGGCGAATACCGCGTCAGGCCTGCTCCAGGCCCGGCTGCACGTCGTGCGGCGGGAGTGGGCGAAGGCCGGGAAGATCCTGGAGGAAGTGGAGCCTGTGACCATCCGCGAGCGGGTCGAATGGGGGGTCCTTCGAAGCCTGGCGGCACAGGCGCCCGACCTTACGCGCGCGCACCACTACCTGCGGACGGCGCTGGCGCTGGCCAACCCCCACGGGTATCTGGCCACCATCATCGAGCAGGGACCCGGCATCACCGCCTTGCTCCGTTCCCTGCCGGCCGGCACCGGTCTCAAGCCCTATGTCGATGAGCTGTCGGTACGCGCAGAGGCGGCCGCTGCCTCATCCAACGGCCCCGGGCCGCTGCCCGGCGGGCCCCTGAGCGGCCGGGAACTGACAGTGCTCCGGCTGCTGTCGAGCCGGCTCACCACCACCGAAATCACCGGCGCGCTGTTCGTATCGGCCAACACGCTCAAGACGCACATGAAGAGCATCTACCGCAAGCTAGACGTCAGCTCCAGGGCGGACGCGGTCCGCCAGGGCGAGGCCCGCGGGCTGATCTGACCGGGCGTCCGGCAACTACAGGACGGACCGCCGCTGAACGGCCTGATCCCCCGGACCCAGACCGGACGTTAGATGCCTGAGGCGCAGACACCCGGGGCACCCTGGTGCGCTGATCCGTAGCAGGGGTCTAGCGGGTGCTGCTGGTCATAGGGGGTAGCCGCCGGTCGCACGGGTGTGCCGGGCCCTGAGCTGCTCGGCGTTGGCTGACCGTCCGTGCGGGAGCAAGACCCGGGCTCCACCGTCGCACCTCGTCACGGTAGTGGAGCTTGACGGCCAAGCTGATGACGGCGCCGGCAAGATGATCCCCGAGCGCGCGTCGGTGCGAATCAGCGTGCCTGCAGGCACGCGCGGGCCGGCCACGCGAACGCCGCGGCCCATCGAGCTGTTATCACGATCACCGCAGATCACCCCGCCCGGGGTGACGCCCGGGTGATGCGCCGAACGGCCCGGCGCGGCAACGTCGTTGGTGCCGACGCTGCCATCCGGCAGCAGGTATGAGCGTTCCGTGCGAACGCGGAGAGGAGGCGGCATGTCCGTCCTCTGGTCGATTTTGCTGGCTGTCATCTGGATCGCAATCGCGTTCTGGCCCGCCCGGGTCGCTGGCCGAAAGGGCCACAGCTTCATCGGGTACTTCATCTTCAGCCTGTTCTTCTTCCCGGCCGCGCTCATCGTCGCCTATCTCGTCCAGGATCGCACCGAAGTCCCAGGCGGGGTTACGACCGCGGTCAGCTAGTGCTGAGTGCGGGGCCCAGCGGTTCGCCAGACCTCGTGGAGCAGCCAGGCCGCATCCTCAACCTCTGGGGCAGGTGAGACACATGTCTAGCAATATCAAATTGCGGGGGCATCCGCACGCCGCACGCATCGCCGTGACCCCGCGCAGCCCAGCCGGGCCAGCGCGCCGGTCGTCCGGGGCGAACAGCCAGCACCGCGTGATCATGGCCGTGATCGGGCTCGCATTGGCGGCGCGTCTGGCACGAGATGGCCGCAGCTACGAACACGTCATCATGGTCGTGATCGGGGTCGCTGCGGTGGCAGGCCTTGGGCGGCATAGCGGGGCTCGCTCGTTCGCGACGACAAGCTGCATTGCCTCGGGGACAACCCGGTGGTTGCGACCTTGGCTATCGGGTGAGGGGGATCCCTCGTGGTGGCCACCGCGCCCGGGCAACCCCTCGGCCCTGCTCGGTCCATTCGTGGCTGCGGCCGACCGGGCCTGACCAGCACCACGGCGCGCGCGAAGTTTCGACGGGCTCGAGCCTGCGCCGGAAAGTAGGGCGGTTAGACCGCCGTCTCGCCGGGTTGCGGCATGCAGATAGCACGCAAAGGCGGGCAGCCAGATGAGGTCGTTGGTGAGGATGGTCAGGCCGAAGTGGAGCGGCAGTTTGCCGGTCGCGGCCGCCCAGGCGAAGCCAATCGGGCCGAGTGTTTTGCCGACGAGCGCGATGGCGATCAGGTGCACGTGCTGCGAGGGGCGCCGAGCCGCCCACCAGTAGCCGGGCGCGTACACGAGGACGAGCATCCCGACGCCCTGCCAGGCGACGAGGCCGTGCGGGCCGAGTCCGAGCGGCCGCGCGAGCAGGCTGGGGGCGAGCACGTTGGTGGCGCCCCAGGTGAGGTTGTAGGCGGCGGCCGCGTAGAACCAGGGGCTGAAGCGACGCAGCGGGTCAGTCATTGAGCCGCCGCAACCGGAATTCGCCGTCATAGCCGAAGATCGGTCCGAGGAAGGGATGACTGACGGTGAGGTCGATGGCGATCGCGTCATCCCGTTCCGGATCGGCGACCTCGACGGCTCGTGCCTGTGCTGCCAGCCAGCCCGGGAGCTTGATGCGCCATCTGCCGAGCCGAAGCGCACCTCGGAGGCTGGCGATCTCGATCGTCGAGGGCGGGCGGAACGAAACCTGCCAGACCATCTCGATCAGACCGGCGGGCCCCAGCCGCTCGACGACGGCGCCGAGTTCGCGGCTCCAGCACATGTCGGCGTCGAAGGCGCGCGGGCGGGGGAACGCGAAGGTCCGTCGCCAGCGGTGCCGGTTCGCTTCGGCATGGATCGTCAGCGTTGCCGGCACATTCTCGCCGGTCTCGGGGAAGAGGATGTCCATCCGGGCCAACAGTGCGAAGAGCGGCCACGTCCAGCGATGCCGCCGCCAGACGCAGCGCATCGTTCCCTGCAGTCGCAGGCGCCCGCCTGGGGCGAGGAGGAACTGCTCGCGGAAGGCCCAGGGCAGGTCGGCGTCGCGTGCGAGTACCGGCGCGAACGGCGATGTCACGCGACCGCCGCCGCAAACGCCGCCGACAGCTGCGGGTAGCGGAAGACGAAGTCGCCGAGCTTGATCGAGCGCGCTCGCTGGCCGTGAAGGAGCAGGTCGGCCTGCTCGCCGAGAGCGGCCCGTAACAATGGCGCGGGCGTGGGAATGCGGGCGGGCCGGTGGAGTATGCGTCCCAGTTCGCGGGCGGTTTCGCGCTGCCGTCGTAGATCGGGGGCGACGGCGTTGAGCGGTCCGCTGAAACTTTCGCCGTCGAGCACATGCCGGTACAGCCGCACCGCGTCGTCGATATGTACCCAGGGAAACCACTGGCTGCCGGCGCCGAGCGGCCCGCCGAGAAAGAGCCGGAACGGCAACGCGAGCAGGCGAAACGCGGGCGCGTGACCGGCGATCACGAAGGAGGTGCGGATGCAGACGACGCGCATGCCATGCTCGGCCGTACGCGCCGCGGCCGCCTCCCATTCGACGCAGACACGCGCGAGGAAGCTCGTGCCGGCGGCGGCGTCCTCCGTCACGAGCTCGTCTCCGCTGTCGCCCGCGTAGTCGATTCCCGAGGCATTGACAAGCACGGGCGGGCGAGTGCCCGGCCCCAGCCGCCCGGCCGCCTCGGCGAGCGCCTGCGTCGAAGCGACCCGGCTACGGAGGATTATCTCCTTGCGGCGCCGCGTCCAGCGCCGCCCGCCGATGCTCGCGCCGGCCAAGTTGGCGATGCCGCGTGCTCCGGCCAGCTCGGCCGCCCAGGAGCCCTCGGCCGTCCGGCCGTCCCAGCCGACATTGCGCGCACCCGGCGTGACCGCGCGCTCCGGCCGTCGCGTGAGTACGACGACCTCGGCCCCGTCTGCGACGAGACCCCGCACCAGCGCCTGCCCGATCAGGCCGGAGCCACCTGCGACGATGTACCTGCGCGAGGCTGCCATCTGATGGCTCCGTCCGCTAGGCTGTCACTCTATTGAGCGAATGATTTAAGCATATGACTAAATCGACTGATAAGCAAGAAGGCAACACCAAGCGCCGCATCCTCGACGCGGCGCTCGAAGCGCTGCGGACGGAAGGATTCGCGGGAGCCACCTCGCGGGCGATCGCCCGCATCGGCGGCTTCAACCAGGCGCTGATCTTCTACCACTTCGGCAGCCTCGACGCGGTCCTGCTCGCCGCCCTCGAGGCGAGCAGCCAGGCGCGCCTGGAGCGCTACAGGAACGCGCTCGATCAGGCCGGCTCGATCTCCGAGCTGATCCAGCTCGCAGCCGATATCTACCGCGAAGATCGCCAGAGCGGTCACACCGCTGTCGTCGCCCAGATGGTCGCCGGCAGCCTCGCCCGGCCCGAACTTGCACCACAGCTCCTTCAGCGGATGGAGACATGGATCACGTTCTGCGAGGACGCGATCGCCAAGACGCTCGGCCGCTCCCCGGCCGCGGAGATCCTTCCCGCCCGCGACCTCGCCTTCGCGCTCGTCACCTTCTATCTCGGCGTCAACCTCGTCACCCACCTCAACGGCGACAGCTCGCAAACTGACACCCTCTTCGAGCGAGCCGTCACCCTCGCGCCCCTGCTCGAGCAGCTGCTCAGAGAACAGACGTAGATCCCCACCGACCTCGTGCGTCCGCAAGGAACTGAAATAGAGCGGGGTGCCGCGACCGGTTCGCAACGTGTCCACGCCATGGTCATCCCACTCATCGGCACGGCGGACGCCCACATGGCGGCAGAACTGGATATCGCGTGGCGGCCTCGGACTGGGCTGGGATAGTGGAATGGCGAGAATGCCAGGCGTGACCACAGAAACCCGGTAACAGCGGCCCAGCTGTTGCCTCCTCATAGCGAACAGAGTCCCGATGACTGAGTACCGTGCCTCCCTTGATGCCGCGATCAGGTTCAGCAACGGCGGCGACCTGGCCGCTCACGGGTTCCGCGTAGACGTTCCCTCGCCCGACATCGACGAGGCCGCAATTGCCGCGCTGTTCGTGGCCTCGCTCGGCCTGCTGATGACGGACTCCGTCACGCTCAGCAACATCGAGATCTTCGCCGAACCGCACAAGGGAACGCGGGGAGGGCCATCGGATCACAGTCACAGCATGGCGGCCGCGGGCGGCCGGCTTGTCGAACTCAGCCATGTGATCCAGGCCGGCATGATCACCTACCCGGGCCTTCCCGGTCCTGAGATCACCCCGTACCTGACGAGGGAAGCCTCGCGGGAGCACTATGCCCCCGGCACCGAGTTCGCAATTGACCGGCTCACACTGGTCGGCAATACCGGGACCTATCTCGACGCGCCCTATCATCGGTACCCTCACGGCGCGGACCTCAGCGCCATTCCCCTGGCCCGGACGGCCGATCTGCCCGCGGTGGTGGTCAGAATAACCGGCGCGCCGCAGCCCGGCATCGATGTCGGTGCCCTGGCTGCGCTAGATGTCCGTGGCATGGCCGTGCTGCTACACACCGGCGACGACGCACGGTTCGGCTCACCGGCCTACGCCGAAGGCCGGCACTTCCTTACCCGCGCTGGCGCCGCCTGGCTCGCCGACCATGACGCAGCACTCGTCGGCATCGACGCGCTCAACATCGACGACACCGCTGACGGCGAACGGCCCGCGCACACGCTGCTGCTCGCCGCCGGAATTCCCGTCGTCGAGCATCTGACCGGCCTCGCGCAACTGCCACCGACCGGTGCCTCATTCACCGCCGTGCCACTGCGCGTCAAAGGACTCGGCACTGTCCCGGTCCGCGCCTTCGCCCGGCTACCCGGGTAACGCCCCGGACAGGTCATATGGCCGCGCCGGCCGACGGCGCAGACAGCCCCCAACGAGCCAGGTCAACATGTCCGTGTAGGCAGCACTCGATGCGCTCATGCGCTGCTGTCCGGGGCGTTTTGCTGTCCGCTACATTCGATACAATGTTTGAATTCGGTCCCGATGGCGCCTGGCTGGACCAACTGGCCGTCCGCGAGCTGCCGCTCCCGCCCGCTGGCACGAGGACGTGGCCAGCGGACCCAGGCCGGATCGTCGCGGTCGATCTTCGCGACGGCACAACCGCGCGTGGCAAGCCGCTCGCGTGGGCGCGTTCTAGCGGCGGGTGGGCCTGCCTGCTGATCTGGGCGTGCAAGCGGCGGCATGTGCTTGGCGCGCGGCGGCACGCTCGGTGGGGCTGGTATCTGTACGACAAGGAGCACCTACGCGACGAGCCGGACATTTACGCGGGCAGGCCGGGAGCCTCCTTCGGGGTGCGGTACCTGCCGGGCTACGAGGCGGCGCTGGCGGAGGCCCGCGCCGCGCTCGCCGAACTTGCGGCGCCTCGACGGTGAGGCCGAGCTTGGTGACGCCGACAGCTGAAACGCGAACAGATCGACCTCGCAGGCGAGATTAAAGGCGCCCTCGCCGTGGTCCGGGCTGACCGGGGCGTGCCACTTAGCGCTAGCCGTTCGGCATCAGGGTTATGAAAGCCCGATGGCAGAGTTTCCGCCACAGGATGACGCGTCGTTTGTAGTGATGTCACGCTCTGAGAATGCTGCCGGGGTGGCCGAGGCCGGCGTCTTGCGCGCTGCGCAGGGACGGTGGAGCCCGGTTCCTGTTCGGATGGCTAAAGGTGTCTGGGTGGTCGTCAGCCGTTGCCGCAGCCATGCTGTCTACCGAGGAGGAGGTCGTATAGCTGGTCTCCCGATGGAATTTCCGCCCCGGGCGGGTGTTCTGCGGCTGCGAGGTACGCCGCGTCGTACAGGCTGTGGGACTCGAAGTCCTCGCCTTGAGCGACGATCAGCAGCCTTGAGCCGATTCGCCAGATCGCATGCCCCCAGCCGTCGCCATGGCTCCCGCTCAGGTCTGGTACCCCCAGCCGGTTCTCCACCCGCTGACAGCCGTCGGCCCAGACGGCGTCGAAGCGCGGTCGGCCGGCGTCCGCGTCGATCCGCCATCCCGAGTAGGTGCCCTGGGGCCGGAGAAGGTCGGCCACGTCCGGATCATCGGGGCCGACCGCATCGTAGAAGGCGGCAAAGCTCGTCATGAACCCGGTGATGAGGTCCGGCGCAAAGCGCATCGTCAGAGCCAGTCTCCGCTCGCCGACGTCCATGACGTATTCCCACCGCTTGAACACCAGCCTGGATGGCGGCCCATCGCCGGGTGTCGGCCAGCCGGTCAGGCGCCACGTGGCGTCGAGATCCCTCGGTCCCCACGGCGAGCGCGCCAGGGCACTCATCGCATGGATGGTCAGATCATCCAGCGGCAACCACAGCAACGCCATCCCGCAAGGCTGCCGCCCGCACGTGCCCGCCGCAACCCGCGCCCAGCGCAGTGCCGGGCCGTTGAGTTGTCTTCGCGGCGGATCTCCCGGGGGGAGCTGCTTTCGCCCAAGAAGATGCTGGCGGCCCGGTCACCAGCACGGCCGATCGCGGGCTAGGGTCGATAGAGACAGGTAGGGTCGGCGGGTCCGCGGAAGGGGGCGCGATGAGCGCACAGCAGCGGGTTGGCGCAGCTGCCGATCTCCCGGCGGGCAAGGTGGTGGGCGTGGGCCGCTATGCGGTCGGGAACGCCGGTGGGCGCTACTTCGCGGTCACGCGCCGATGCCGGCACCTCGGCGCTGACTTAGCGGGTGGCAGTATCGATGAGAACGGCTGCCTGGTGTGCCCCTGGCACCGCTCGGCCTACGACGTCGGGACCGGCCGGATGGTCCGGGGACCGCAGGGGATCTTCGCCAAGGTGCCCGGCCTGGATTTCGGTTACCGCATGCTCACGCGGGTGCTGCCGCTCGGGCGGGCGGCGGTGACCGAGCGCGACGGCGAGCTCCACATCGGTGGCTGAGCCGGCTGCACGGCGCCCCGGGACAGGCTCGCGCAGCACCGCCGAGCCCAGGTATTGCCGCATCCCGGGCGCGTGCCCGCCGGGCAGGAGCAGGCCGTCGAAGGCGGCCGGGTCCAGCTCGGCCCACCCCGCCGTCGCGGTGAACTCCTCGGCGTTGCTGAGTTCCTGGTAGAAACCCTTGGCCTGCGGCGCGGCCCCGAGCTTCGAGAAGATCGTCTCGCTGTCCGCTGTCGATCCCGTTCGCGACGGGCGAGGGTGGGCGTTCCGCGAGGGACCGGGTCATTCGCTGGATCCAGTCAACGGCTTCGCCTTGTTGCGTGACGCGTACGAGGCGACCGAGCCGGGCTACGACGGGCATATCTCCGTCCCCGTGCTGTGGGACCGGCAGACCAGCCGAATCGTCAGCAACAACTTCCCCGACATCACGATCGACCTGGATACCCAGTTTGAGGAGTGGGCCGACACGTCGGTCTGTCTCTATCCGCAGGCGCTGCGGCCCGAGATCGACGCCATCAACGCTGACGTCTACGAGAACGTCAACAACGGTGTCTACAGGGCTGGTTTCGCCGGGACCCAGGAGCAGTACCACGAGTGGGTCGTGCGGATCTTCAACACCCTTGACAAGCTCGAGAGCCGGCTTGCGATGCGGCGGTTCCTGCTCGGTGACCGCATCAGCGAGGCTGACGTCCGCCTGTGGGTCACCCTGGCGCGCTTCGACTGCGTCTACTACTCGCATTTCAAGGCGAGCCTCCGGAGGCTGAGCGATTTCACCAACCTGTGGGGTTACGCCCGCGATCTCTACTCGCTGCCCGCCTTCCGCGAGACGACTAATTTCGACCACATCAAACGGCACTACTTCACCACTCATCCGCATCTCAATCCGACCCGCATCGTGCCCGAGGGACCGCTGCTCGACTGGGGCGTACCCCACAGCCGAGCCAGCGTTTCATGAGAGCGGCGCGGCCCCAGCCGGCGTCTCCGCAAGCCGTTCGGCAGCATTTTCCCGAACGGCTGCCGTTGATGTGCCACTGCCGCGTGTGCAGTCGATCCGCCGGGCATTAGTCCAAGGTCCCGAGATCCTGGCGGGTGGCAGACTTAGCGCATGTCCGGCAGGCCAGTATCCACCCGCCCGGCCCGCAGCTACGCGGCGGCCGCCGCCATCTTGGCCGAGCAGGACCCGGTCTTACGCCGCCTTGTCGCCGAGGCCGGTCCTGCTCGGGTGCGCCCGCCGGCCGAGACCCATTTCGCGGCTCTGGTCCGCGCGATCGTGTATCAGCAACTGGCCGGCGCGGCGGCGGCCGCCATCCATGGGCGCCTGATCGCCGCACTGGGCGGTGAGGTCGCCCCGGAACGGCTGCTGTCGCTGCCGGCCGGCACCCTGCGGTCGGTTGGCCTGTCCGCCAGCAAGACAGCGTCCGTTCAAGATCTGGCGGCCAAGGTGGTGGGCGGGACGGTGGTGCTCGACCCCGCCGGGCTGCGGGCCGAGAGCGACGCCGAGGTGGTCGCCCGGCTCACGACGGTCCGGGGAATCGGGAAATGGACGGCCGAGATGTTTCTGATGTTCCAGCTGCGGCGCCTGGATGTGTGGCCGGTCGGCGACCTGGGGGTCAGGAAGGGGTTCGCGCTGGCGTGGGGGATCGCGACGCCGACGGCGAAACAGCTCGAGCCGCTCGGCGAGCCGTACCGGCCGTACCGGTCGGTGGTCGCCTGGTACTGCTGGCGGGCGGCCGAGCTGTACGGGGGCACAGCGGACAGTGCCCTCACCCGGTAAGCCCGCCGGACTACCCGGGCTCGGGCCCGGCCCCTACGGACGCCGTTTACCTAGTCGGCCGGGGGGCTGCCGAAGATCCCTGGCCCGGGGGTGAGGATCCCGCGGGGATCGTAGCGGCGTTTCGCGTCGGCCAGAAACGGCCACAGGGGCCCGAAGTGGGCGCGCCAGTCGTCCGGGGTCGTGGGGATGGAGCCGACCGGGTACTGGTAGCCGCCGAGGCTGCGCACCTGCTCGTAGAGGGCATGGTTGGCTGTGATCATCGTGTCGGCTGGCAGCGCGCCCGTGTCCGGGGCCGCGGTCTTGAGCAGTGCGAACGACCCCGCCACACCGACTCGGGCGGCGCGTCGACGATCACCTCCGCGCGCCATGTCCCCGCCACGCGCCTTGTCTTGATGTCCATACCCGCCCTTTTCGTGTCTGCCCGGAGCTCACGTGCGTTGGTCCGGGTCGTGCGTACTGCTGCGGGGTCCAGCCGCGCAGCTCGGTGAGCAGTTGGTAGACCTCGACGGCGAGCACCGCCCACAGCCCGTCGCACTCCTCACGGGTGACGGCCCGGCCGGTGACCAGCGACGCGCCCTGCTCGACGCTGATCCGCCTGCGCAGCTCTCCCGCACGCAGCCGCCGTGCCAGCTCGGCGTCCGACGCTGCGGCCTCCCGCAGCGCGAGATGCACACCCGCGGTGCGCTGGTGGATGCCAGTGACGAGCCGGGCGGCGGCCCGTGCCCGCTCTTGCCTGGCCCCGGAACCGAGCGCGGTGAACTCTGGCCGCTGGTCGAGCGGCACCGGCTCCGGGTCACCGACGACGCCGACATCGATCGCCGCCATCAGCAGATCACTTTTCGACCGGAAGCTGACGTACACTGTCTCGACGGCGACGCCCGCCGCGCGTGCGACATCACGCATCCCGGTCGCCGCCCAGCCGCGGTCGCCGAACAGCTGGGCGGCCGCAGCCAGCACGGCCGCCCGTGTCTCGGCAGCCTGCTGCTCGCGTCTTGGCGACCGGTATCGGCGCCGCGTTTGCGCGGCCTGATCCGCGGTCATGAACGCACCGCCGCTGCCTGCGGTGCAGGGATGTCAGGTTGCCATCGCGCCTGAGACCTGCGCCGGTAAGCACGCGCGAAGCCGTGCAGCAGGATGAACCGCGGCAACGCCGGGACCGTATGGACCACGACCTGGTAGCCCTCGGGGTCGATCCCGTCGAGCAGCCAGTGCCCCTCCATTCTGAGCTGGGCGAACGACTTCGGCTTGATGTTGTACCTCTGGTCAACTGCGTTCCACTCGGCTGATGTGATGCTCGCCGACACGACCGGCATCGCCTCCTCGACCTCCCGGTCGAGATGTGGCAGAAGCACCGCTGTCAGCGCGTCCAGCGCCGCGACGAGCTCGGCGCGCGGCTGGCCGGTTGCCGCCGCCGCGTACCGCTGCCCGGCGGCGGTCAATGTCGCGGCCGCCGGGCTGATCCGGCGATGTTCTGCTTCGAGCGAATCGAGCAGCGCGCCCGCTGCCGGGTTCCGTTCACGTACCAGCGGCCAAAGGCCCTCATCCTCACCGGTGTGGTGCGCCTGGAGGAACTCCATCATCCACACCACGTGCTCACCGAGCGCACGCCGCTGTCGGCCCTGCGGATAGGGCTCCGTGGTCAAGGCCGCACGCGTGCGGAGCAGGTCGCGGCGCAGTGCGCCGTGCACGATCCCATCGTCCGCGTGTCCGCTGGCTCCAGTGTGGTCCTCATCTCACCCTCTCTCCTTTGGCGGCCCTGCCATGAGAGTAGAACGTAGATGTATTCACTGCGAGCCTGTTCAGATTAAATTCGCGCGCTGTCGGTGGGCGCAGCCTGGCGGCGGAGGTGCTGCCACAGCCGTGGCAGCAGTTCGTCGCATACAGCACGCCACGACGCGATTTCCTCGGCGTTGAGCGCCTCAACCTGGCCTGCCGCCCGTGTGGCGAGGAAGACGTCGCAGGCGGCGGAGAGCAGCCACATGCGGGCCACGGCAATGCCTGGTGTCGCGCCGAGGGTGAGGGCGCCGTTGCCGCGCAGCAGCAGCGCTTCGCCGGCCGGGAGGCGGCCGGCGGCCCTCCCGGCTGGTTCGGCCGACCTGAGCAGGGCCGCGCTGTCGTGCACTGGCACCGACTCGCCGAGCCAGGCCGCCTGGCCGTACAGCGGAGTCAGCGACCTGGTGGTGGCCGCGGCGGCGAACGCGCTGGCGGGCTGGGCGCGGGCGATCGCGGCGGCATCGGGCCGGGCGCGGTAGAGGGCGAGATGCGCCCACGCCTCGGCGGGCGCGGCCGAGGGCAGCGCGGAAGCGTCCAGCGGCACGCCTATGATGGCGGACGCTGTGACCGTGGCCAGGTCTGCGGCAGGCGTGATCAGCATGGAAGCCCCCGCGCGGGCGGACACATGCCCATACGCGGTGACCAGGCCGAGGCGGGACAGCACGTGCGCTGCCTCCGCCAACTCACGCCGCTGCCTCGGCTCAGGAATCACCGCAGGCTCGCCACCCTTCCCCGCCAGCATATGCGGC
>WNGF01004434.1_pt1 | contig 20201 bp, 28 predicted proteins | sample 5400641 | NCBI WGS metagenome assembly WNGF01 (sample SAMN13153371, study PRJNA577476) | soil metagenome | isolation source: 80 cm soil or saprolite under grassland replicate 2 | place: USA:California | collected 2016-06-15
GGACCATTGAGGGTAGTGGACTGTTCCGCACATCCAGTCTGGCTCTGGGTGATATCAATGTAGATGACTTTCGGGCATTCAAGAAGCAGAATGAGAATACGACCGATTTCATTGTTGTCACGCATGACGGTCTTGGAGAGTTGACTCCCAATGTGGTACAATCGAAGATAGACCAGCATAAGCCCAGTATGGTGACAATTGACTATGCGCAGTTGGGCAGTGACAATTCCAATTCCAAGGATATGACAAGTCGTATGATGAATATGTCGAAGGAGTATAAGACTCTGGCAGTACGAAATGACATTCCTATTATATTGATTTCATCTGCTACCCCAGACTCATCGGCCAGCATGAAGGAGCCACCTATTGTAGAACAGGTCGCATGGTCCAAGCAATTATCATATGATGCAGACTTGGCATTCGCAATTCATAGGCATGACGACAGTAATATAATTGAATCAGTATGCCGCAAAAATAGAAATGGCCCGCTATTTTCCGGGTATCTAGACTGGGATATCGATAGAGGTATCTACCAGGAGAAATTCGATATATAAAGGAACTCCCCTATGCATGATGATATCAAACGATTCTCTCTTGAGGGACGAGTATCAGACACACATATATCCAAGTATAAGGATTTTTTAGTAGAACATTTGGAGTGGATAATGAGAGAGCAGGGATATGCGCCGGTATTGGATATGGACCCTCAGTTTACATTAAGTTATATTCCAGAAGAATGTAGATACGACTTTCAGGTGTCTGAATATGGAGTAGACGTAGGAAAGGACGTAGCATGGAAAACAGGAGGTTTGATGGGTGGGAGGGTAATAATGAAGTATACACCGAAGAACAAATCGATGCCATCCTCAACTACATCGGAATAGAGATAGAGGGAGAGACGACCTCCCACTATTTATCGTATTGTCCATTTCATGGCAATAAAGATACCCCTGCATTTGAAATAAGCAAGACTGAGGGATTGTGGATATGCTTCAATCCCTCCTGCGGTGAGCGTGGTAATCTGATTCAGTTAATCAGACGAAGAACTGGCCTTGATTTCTATGAGGCCAAACGACTCATCCTTAAGCACCGGAATATGAATAGTGAAGCTTTTGCGGATAAGCTAAGGCAGAAGATGATGATTCAGCCTGAATTCATAGAGTTTCCTCAGGACATACTGGACCGAATGTATGACGACTTCTGGCAGTCTAAGACTGCACAGCAATACATGATAGACAGACATTTCACTGAGGAGACTCTGAGATATTTCAGGGTTGGCTATTCGAAGAAGAATAATAAAATCATAGTTCCGATGCACGACCCGACCGGTATGCCAATCGGCCTAATCGGACGTACACCATCACATATTGACAAATCATTCAAAAATTCTAAGAGATTGCCGAAGTCGAAGACTACGTTCAATATTCATAGAGCTAAGAAGACCGGTGACACGGTGGTGGTCGTGGAGGCATCATTTGATGCCATGAGAGTCCACCAAGCAGGATATCCAAACGTTATCGCCACGCTTGGTGGGCATCTCTCACAATTTCATATTGACCAAATAGGTAGACACTTCAGTAAGATAATCAATATGACAGACTATGATGAATTGAGGTTCGAGGAGGGCCGCTGCAATAAATGCCACGGAGAGTGTCATGGTCATCGTGACGGTAGAGCATTAGGCAAGCAGATAATTGATGCATTCCCGCACAAGAGAACATTATGGGCGGCATATGATGAAGAAATAGTCTATCCACACTCAGCTAAAGACCCGGGTGATATGACTGACGATGAGATTCGTCAGTGCCTCAAGAATGCGATTTCTGACTTCGAATACTCGATGAGGTCATTGCCATATGGCTGAGAATGTGGTAGAATAATAGTACAGGGGTTGCACGGATGACCCACGAAAAGGAGAAAAACACATAATGGCTTCAGTAGTAGAAGGATTGAAGAAGATTGACGAGAGCCTTGAGGAAGAAGAGGCAAAGTTTGGAAACAAGGGACCGAAGATTGAATATTTCGCGCCTAAACAAAGACTTTATATAAATGTCGGTGTAGACACTGATAATGGTATCGTGACGAAGGTTATGTCTCAGAGCCTGAGCACTAAGGCGGTAATAGGACCAGCAATTCTAGAACAGGCGAGAGAGTTGGGCGCCATTACAGACAGATGGTTCAAGGTTAAGAGAACCGGTGTAGGTCAATACGATACCACATATACATTTACCCCTTTGAAGGAACATGGCCTTAATCCAGAAGATTATGAAGTATATAACATCAAGAGTGATGTGCTGAAGGCTCCTGCATATGCAGACCAAGCAGAATTCTATAATAAGTGGAGAAACTACGTCAAGGATGCAGAGCAATCCGGACTGGGTGAATTCGATAAGAAGACGACATCGAATCCATCAAAAGATAACGAAGAATGGTGATTCGTTGAGGCCGGTTAATCCGGCCTCAAACTTTTATGAAATATGGTGATAAAAAATCATAACAAGGGCCTACCAGAATTATATTAAATCAGCGCGCTGGCAACAGAAGCGCCAGGAGGTCTTTGCTTATTATGGTAAACAATGTTATGCATGCAAGACAAGAAAGGGTGCCATTCATGTACACCATCTCACTTATGCGAGATTGGGGCATGAGAAAATAACAGACTTATTGCCTCTCTGTGTTAAATGCCATAGAGAGGTTACTAAGCGTTACCGTCGCAATCGCCACAGAGGGTTACGCAGAGTGACTATGGAATATGTGGTCGAGAAGCAGACGGGTACAAAGACAAGCAGACCATAGAGTCTTTAAAAGGGAGTACGAATGCAATGTGCAGAGCTTCATCTTCACACACATTTAAGCCTACTGGATGGGCTCAATAATCCAGACGAGTATATGAGACGTGCCTCCGAATTGGGCATGACGCATTTGGCAGTAACCGACCATGGGACACTGTCTGCTCATCGTGAACACCAGCGCGCCGGTGAAGAGCATGGTATCACTCCTATTTTGGGATGTGAAATGTACATATCTCCTACAGATAGATTTGATAGGCGCACGGTAGCCAAACGAGATGATAATACACAAATATATAATCACTTGACAGTATTGGCACAAAATGAAAAAGGTCTGGCTAATCTTAATAGACTATCTGAGAAGGCATGGACCGAAGGATTCTACTACAAACCTCGTATCGATATGGAATTGCTAGAAGAGTATTCGGATGGTTTGATTGTTTTATCTGGATGTCTCAATGGATTGATTTCCAAAGCAATTGATAATAAGATGTCGGTACAGGCTGATATGCTTGCAAGAGATTTCAAGCGAATTCTCGGTGAGAGATTCTTCATTGAGATTCAGGGTCATAATCCACAGAACATCAACAAGGGACTACTGGATATTGCATCCAATCACAGAATTTTGCCAGTAGTGACGAGCGATTGTCATTATGCTCGTAAAGAAGACCTATGGTTAGAAGAGGCGATGCTGATTCTATCTACCGGCCCAAAGCCAGCAAAGAGTATAGACTTCTCCAAGTCTCAGAAGATGGACATCCTTGAGCGATTCAATTATCTATATCCAGATAGACAGATGACATTCCAAGAATATGAGATTTATCTTCGTAGCGCTACTGAGCATCATGAGTTATTAGCAAAACAGGGTATAGAAACAGAGCCTATCAAGAATACTATGGTAGTCGCCAATATGATTGATGAATATCCATATCATGAGAATCTAGATTTACTTCCTAGACCTAAGACTGATGACCCTGATGCATTATTGCGCAAGAAGGTCAAGGCCGGTATGAAGAGACTTGGCCATACAGGTATTAAACAATATGAAGACAGAGTAGAAGAAGAATTAAAGATTATCATAGACAAGGGATTCTCTTCATACTTCATAATTGAGGCGAATACACTGGACTGGGCTCGCAGTAAGGATATTTTCATCGGTCCCGGTAGAGGTTCAGCAGCAGGTTCATATGTATGCTATGCGCTGGGAATCACAGGATTCAATCCATTGGACCATAATCTATTGTTCTTCAGATTCATCAATCCAGAACGAAACGACTTTCCAGATATCGATACAGATGTAGAGATAGCTCGTCGCTCCGAAGTTAAGGATTATGCAATAAGGCAATATAAGAATGTTGCATCTATTGCTACGTTTGGAAAGTTCAAGGGTAAGAGTAGTGTGCGTGCGGCAGCGAGAGTATTTCGTGTGCCGCTTGGTGATGTAAATAGAGCACTCAAGGGTGCACATTGGCCTAACGATTGGTTTGATAATTGGGAGAAGACGGACGCCGGTAGAGATTTCAAGTCTCTATATCCTGAAGTAGTGAAATTAGCCAAGTTCCTATTCGATAGACTTGAAAAGCAGGGTATGCATGCTGGTGGCATTATCATGTCCAACGAACCAATCAATAAATATGCTCCAATGCAAACTGCATCCCCACCGAAGGATGATGCTTCTGGAAATAGAATCCCACTCGTAGCCTTGGACATGGAAGAGGTTGCTAAGATTGGATTCATCAAATTCGATTTTCTAGGGGTAAAGGCGCTGACAACAATCTCTGACACATTAAAGAGCATCAGGGTAAGACACGATAAGGATATAGATTTATATTCTCTACCGCTGGATGATGCAGAGGTTTACAAGGAATTGTCTCAGGGATATACGAAGGGTGTGTTTCAATGTGAGGCTGGCCCCTATACGAATACCATTCTAGATATGGGTGGATTGAATAATTTCGATGAACTGGCAGCGTCTAATGCTCTGGTTCGTCCTGGGTCTATGAAGTCAACCGCTGGTAAATCATTCCTTGAGCGTAAGCACGATAGAGAAGGCATAAGTTATCCACATCCCGATATGGAATGGTTCACGAAAGAGACTTACGGAGTCGTAATCTATCAGGAGCAAGTCATGCTTACAATGACTGAATTGGCCGGTATGAATATGAGCACCGCTGATAAGGTTCGTAAAATCATTGGTAAGAAGAGAGATGTAAAAGAATTCGAACAGTATAAAGCTGAATTCATCGATGGTGCATCGAAGAAGATTCCGAAGCATATCGCAGAGAGATTGTGGCATGACTTCGAAGCCCACGCTGGATACAGCTTCAACAAGTCTCATGCTGTGGCATATTCAATTGTATCGTATTGGACAGCTTGGTTGAAGAAGCATTATCCCATAGAATTCATGACTGCTACCCTTAAAAATGAGAAAGAAAACGATTCTCTTCTAGACTATTTGATGGAAATCAAGCGTCTGGGTATCAGAGTCAAGCTGCCACATGTCAATTCCAGTGATGTAGATTTTGAGATTCAGTCAGATGATAAAGGTGACTTCATTAGATTCGGTTTGAGTGACATTAAGTATATTCAGAACATAAGCGCTAGAAAACTGATGAAGCACAGGCCATATCAAAATTATCAGCAACTTCGTGATATAGTTACTGCTAAGGGCAGTGGCATGAATGTCAGAATGTTAAAGTCTCTCAATGCTATCGGAGGAGCGGTATTCGATGATAATCCATTGACTGGTGAAGAAAGATATAATCTATATGAATACTTGAACATACCGGCCTTTGACACGAAAGATTTGCCACCGAAGATGAAGACACAATTCAGGACACTTGATGAGTATTCTGAAGATGAGGCGTTTGTCGTATGCGGAATGGTGCGTGGAATCAAGACAGGACCGGGCTGGGCGCGGGTAGAAATGGTGGACGAAACTGGCAGCGCTGGTATTTTTGCGGACGAGCACACGACCATACAGACCGGCAGGATGTATGTCCTGATGGTGTCCAACAATCGTGTAGTCGATAGTATTATGGTACAAGACCTAGCAGATTCTCAAGATGATGACGATTGGTTTTTCATCAAATTCTTGAAGGCGAAATCATTTCCAGATGTACCAGAGGGAATGTTGAAGGTGGTACAGTTCAGAAGTCGTGTAACAAAGGCTGGTAAGAAGATGGCTGATGTGGTATTGGCTGATGCTGAGAAAAATCTCATATCAGCTATGGTGTTTCCGTCAATATTCTACAAGGCATATACATATCTACGTGTAGGAGAAACGGTAGATGTGAAATTAAGCAGGACGGACAGCGGTACGATGTTCGTTGATAATATTATAGGAGTATAGTGGAAGAATATATAAAACAAGAGTTCGAAAATTTGGAACAAGAATTAATGGCATTGCAAGCATTATTATTTCATATTCTGATGGCAACTGGTGGAGGAATAGTAATAAGCGCACAACAACTTGTTGAGGCGAATATTATGGGTAAAGCAATATCCACATATACAGACCCAGCAACGTCGGATTGGCATGTTAGCATAGTAGATATACCAAATGAATTTAAGGACAATAATGAACAGTGAAAAATTGCAGAAGGCATATAGTGCAAAACCATATACATTTACCCAATATCAGATTGACACTCTGGATACAGCGCTATATCCAGATGCAAATGAGGGTACAGTATTATCTCTGGCCTATTGTGGTCTTGGATTAGGCGAGGCCGGAGAGGTTCAGGGTAAGATAAAGAAGATTATCCGTGATAATAATGGCATTGTTAGCGAAGAGGCTCGCCAAGCTATCAAGGCTGAATTGGGTGATGTCTTGTGGTATATTGCCAGAATGGCATATGAACTTAGAATTGACCTGGATGATGTAGCAAGAGATAATCGAGAAAAGCTTTTGAATCGTAAAGCAAGAGGTGTACTCGGTGGTAACGGGGATAATAGATAGTTGCCGTTGGTTATTATATTATGATATACTATACAAGGAAATAAATGACAAATCTTGATGATATTCTAGCTAAACTTAGTCCTAAAACAACAGACAAATATAGATTAGCTAGAGACATAAGTAAGGAATTAGTTCCTACCGCCTCAATAGGAATAAACAGAGCCTTAGGCGGCGGTATAGGAATAGGAAAGCAGACTACTATATGGGGTAATGAATCTTCAGGGAAGTCTGCTGTTGCATTACAGACTATAGCGCTCAATCAAAAGTTGGGGCACGTATGCGCCTATATTGATGCCGAGAAAACATTCGACCGAGACTGGGCTAATCGCCTGGGTGTGAATACCGATGAGTTGATTGTTTCACAGGTATCATCAATCGGTGAGATGACTGATGTCACGATAGACATGGTGAGGGCAGGAGTATATCTGTTGGTAGTAGACTCTACATCTGCACTTATGCCTAAATCGTTCTATGGTGATGATGGTCATTTTAAACCATTTGAGGATACCGGCCAGATTGGGCAGTTTGCTAGAGAACTAGGTCAGTCGAGCAGAATGATTCAGGGAGAGAATTTTTCATGTGCTATTCTGCATATTTCACAGGTCCGTATGGACTTGGGAGGATTCAGACCATCCATGAAGCAATCTGGCGGTAAGGAACTTGGTCATTTAGATTCATTGAGAATAAAGATGATATCTTCTAAGAGTGATACAGCGGCAATCAAGGGTAAACTTCATCATGGAGAGACTATTCTAGAGGAACAAATTGGGCGCAAGGTCAACTGGTATATTGAAAAGAATAAACTCAACGGACACTATACAGATGGAGAATACAATCTTTATTTCCGTGGTGATTTTGTTGGTGTTGACAATGCTGGTGAACTTCTTGATTATGGAATCAAATATGGAGTCGTCCAACAAGGTGGCTCGTGGCTGACGGTATATGGAGAGCGCTTTCAGGGTCGCCCAAAGGCCATCCAACACGTTCGAGATAATCCTGATATTGCTGCTAAGCTAGAGGGCGATTTGAATGGAAAATCGTTATGAGTGAAGCTAGAGAGATAAGGCGTGATGGTGCTCGCGCTCAGAAGAATTCAGGACGCGGCCAGATTCAAAAGGGAGATGCGATATTGGAGCCATTTCTTGTTGATTATAAGGAATACGCAACATCATATAGCGTATCTGTGACCAATTGGGCTAAAATATCTACAGATGCATTTAAATCGGGGAGAAGACAACCTGCTCTTAAATTAATCTTGGGGAAAGAGGACAAAATAAGAGTATGGGTTATCGGTGAATCCATGTTTAATGAAATGAGAGAGGCATGGTTGAAGGAGAATGAAATACAAAACTAGACAGTTTATTGTGAGTGCAGTGCAATGGACCGGTGACAATTATCATCAACTGATAAGATTTGTAGGGCAAGAGAACATTAGAGACACACATGACGACCTAGAAATATATGACTCATGGCATCATGTGTGGGTACCGTTGCGCCGTGGAGATTATGTCATCAAGGGACTGAAGTCTGAATTCTGTGCGAAGGATAGAGACGAATTCAATGCTGAATTTGAGAGAATAGGATATGATGATTTTGAGAAGAATCATATTGTCCTGACCGGCGGTATACATGATGGTAAGATGTTGACCACTGATGTTGATAGTGGTCATAGTATCTCATTTAATGGAGATAGATATTATTATACAGAAGACATACTGAATGGAAGACGAGTCTATGAGTTCAGAGCGAACGCATACAGTAAATGAAAATCCTCTAGTTCAGGTAGATAATCTTGACAAGTGGGCTGAAGAAGTAAAAGAATATATGCATGATGACGATTTCTCCACAACATTGGATTTGGTGGTTAGAATTATTGCTGAAGGTGGCAATGTGCCCCGTGACAAAGTGGCGGTATTGTGTGTTAAACTAGAAGCATATTCTGTTAAATTCAGAATGATGTTCACAGCATATATGTCATACAAGAAGGGAACAACTGAAGCGAATATGAAGAAGAACCATTATAAAGAACTATACACTGGCTTGGATAGATTAGTAGACTCACTGAAATATTTGCTCAAATAAACTATGGATGATTTAATAAAGAATAGTGACTTCAGAGGCATTAGTCATGGCTTCGATATACCGGCGTTCGCTGAGGCATTAGAGCGCGGGTACGCAGGCATGAGCCAGGAGAGTAAAGAGACTAAAAAGACATCATTTGCTCCCTCTGGATTAGGGTATGGCAATGGCACATGCCCAAGATATTGGTATTATGCATTCCACGGTGCTCAATTCGAATATGATACCGACGCAAGGTCTATTGCTAACATGAGTTCTGGCTCTGCCGCAGGAGAGCGCTTGGCCAAGGTGCTTAAGAATGCAGGAATATTAGTAGAAGCAGAAGTAAAAGTAGACCATAAAGACCCGCCAATCGGCGGGTTTATTGATGCCATCGTAAAGTGGCAGGATGAAGAAATCGTCTGCGAGATAAAGACGAATAAGACTGAACAGTGGAATCATCGCCTAGCCAACATGGCAGTGCCGGGGTATCAATTGTTACAGCTTCTCATTTACATGAGAGTTCAGAAGAAGGACAAGGGCTTCTTCTTGGTTGAGAATAAAAATACTCATGAACTTCTTGTTATACCCATAAAGATGAATGCTAAATATAACAAGCTTGTAGATGATACTTTCGAGTGGATGAGAATGGTTAAGAAGAATTCAGATGATGATTTACTTCCGACAAGACCGTTCACGAAATCTAGTGTCCCATGTAAAAGATGCCCTGTTCGTAATACATGCTGGAATGGTGTGACCCGAGGGTCGGTCAATGGAAAAAACCCTAATCCTGGACAGGTAGATTTGCAGATACTGCAAGTCCCTAAATAGGAGGTGAGTATGATTACATGTGCAAGATTGGGTTGTGAAGAGACATTTATTCCAGTGACCCATAATCAAAAATATCACAACGCAGAATGCTGTCGTATTGAGACTAATGCCAAGATTATGAGAAAATATTATGCGAAGCGTGCACAGCGATTGGGAATCCCCAGGCATTGTTCATCTTGTAACTCTAAGTTATCTCGATATAATGACAATGAGATATGTAACAGTTGCGCGTCGAAGGGACGAGTGATAGTCAATAATGAAATCACCAATATGTTGATGGGTGTGAGTTGGAGTCTATGAGCGTTGGAATATTGACCAAGACACAAGCGACACGTGTAATCGGTATCGATTGTAGTACCAATTCGTTGGCATTTGCAATCTTTGATGGAGAAAAGCCAGTCAAGGCTGGTGAAGTAAGGTTTAAGGGCGCAAATGTATTCGAGAGATTGGGTCATGCCAAGAAGTTAGTCAGGGCAATGATTAAGTCGGGAGAATTGAAGGCTGACTATATAGCAATAGAGTCTGCGATTATGGTTAGGAATGTGCAGGTTGCGATAAACTTAGCATACGTATACGGCGCGGTAATGAGTGAGTTAATGGAATGTAGTCCTAAAGTAGAAGTCGTAGCTCCCATAAGCTGGCAGACAGGTATAGGAAATCCTAATCTCAAGAAGGCTGAGAAGGAACAGATAATACTAGACAATCCCGGTAAATCAAAAACGTGGTATCAAAACAAGGGTAGATTGATTAGAAAACAGAGAACTCTTGATATAGCTCGTAAATACTTCAACATAGCTGATGATTCTGATAACGTAGGCGATGCTGTTGGGCTCGCTCTCTACACCAGCAGAGTATTGACCAGACGATGAGAATGGGGTAGAATGAACCTATGATAATTGCAGGCACTGGACATAGAGATATAAGACACAAAGAGACTGTAGAGTCTATGGTGGCGAGGACATTCGATGAGGCTCGGCCAGATGCTTATATTCAAGGTATGGCGGATGGATTTGATTTGATTTCTGCAATGATGGCAATTAAGCTTCATATACCTGTAATCTCGGCGATACCATGGCCAACTCATTATAAGAGTACCAAACAACCCGATATATATAGATGGGTGCTGAATCACTCTGAGGAAGTATTCCCCGTTACTGAAGTAGATGATTATCCTGGCCCCTGGGTGTTTCACAAGCGCAATCAATGGATGATTGACGAAGGAGACAAAATAATGGCTTGGTGGGATGGCCGAGAATCCGGTGGTACATGGGCGGCAATTAAATATGCAAGAAAACAGAAGAAGCCGGTAAGGAATATATATGCCACAAATTAAACTTTATATGAGTAAGATTTGGCTACATCGTAAATATGTATTAGAGGGAAAGACCGAGCAACAGATAGCCGATGAGGCTGGTACAAGTCAGGCCACAATTCATAGATGGTTGGTTTCCTATGACTTCAAGGGTCCAGGCCAAGGCAGAAGATTTTATAAACCAGGAGACAAGGTTTGAAATATAGCATAATAACAATAGACGATAGACGCAAGGCGTATAAAGATAAGCTGATAGAGAAGATGGGGCAGGAACCCGAAGGTCTTCCCTCAATTGATGGGCGCACAATAAATTGGGTAGAGATGACCGATGGGCTAAATATTCCCAGGCAGGAGTGGACACCAACTCAGGGCGAAGGCGGGGTATGGTTATCTAACTTCCTCCATTGGGATGCAATATCCAAATATGATGAACCAGTCATAATTTTCGAAGACGATGCAATCGTAATGGACACTTTTTATGACAATATAGATATTATGATGGAACAGCTGCCAGAAGACTGGGATTATTTTGCTCTATGGGTACCAGATAATCAGCGTCAAGATTATATGTATAATGTGACATATGATATTCATGGATTACCACAGATTCGCGGGTATGTACGATATGAGGGTGAAAGCTGCTTCAATATAGGTGCAAATCACATAGCCAAAGTATATCAGGGCTATGGATTGGTTGCCACGATGTATTCTCCCAGAGGTGCACAAAAGTTAGTAGACTTGGCTAGACGCCATGGCATATATACACCAGTAGATTGTTTTATTCATGACCGCGCGCACGCGAAGGAGCTTGAGGGCTTCGCTCCGAAGCCACATTATCTATCGTTGATAACTTACGACTGGCCAGAGACAACTGTGCATAATACTGAAAGGATGGTATTATAGTCACATGAATAAAGTACTAATTACTGGCGGCAATGGCTTCATAGGAAGATATGTTGTAGAAGAGTGTATGTCTAGAGGATACACGCCGATTGTTTTTGATAGACACTATAAAGACCATATGCCAGAGGAAGCAGAATTCTTCCTCGGAGATATAACAAACGATGTAGATGTGACCGAGGCCGTAGCACATTCAGATGCATGGATTCACCTGGCTGGTGTCCTAGGCACAGCAGAGACAATTAAGAACCCTAGCCCAGCAGCAGCCACCAATATATTAGGTGGATTAAATGTGTTCAGGGCGGCGGCACAATATAAAGTGCCCGGCGTTAATATCGCAGTTGGAAATCACTGGATGAATAATACTTATAGTATAACCAAGAGTACGATGGAACGTTTTGCGGCCATGTTCAACAAAGAACAGGGTACAGAGATTACAATTGTACGAGCGTTGAATGCATATGGTCCTCGTCAAGTTGCAGCAGCACCATATGGACCATCCAAAGTCAAGAAGATAATGCCAGCATTTGTCAACTCAGCTATTCGTAATGAGCCTATTCAGATTTATGGAGATGGTAATCAGATTATGGATATGATTTATGTTGCTGATGTTGCCAATGTTCTAATTTCAGCACTAGAGTACACATTATACAATGGTGTGCCAGATAAAGTAATAGAGGCCGGTAGTGGAAATCCTACAACAGTAAATGACATAGCTAATGTAGTATTGACAGAATCGGGCAGTACAGCGGGAGTAAATCATATCCCCATGCGCGCAGGAGAGCCAGAGCATAGCATCGTCTTGGGACATCCTGAAACACTGGAACCATTATATCTTTCCGCAGATGGATTTGTACCATTGGACCTTGGCGTATTGAGGACTGTAAACTATTTTAAGGGATTAATGTGATTCAAAATAAAAAGGTTGTAGTATTCACCCCATGGGGACGTGAATTAACTGCTAGCATATTATTCAAATATCTGGAGCGTGACCATAAGGCCGGTATAGTAGATGAATGGCATCTCTGGAAGAATACAGACATAGACCAATATACCGATAGAGAATATGCTCATAAGTTAGCAAGAGAAAATGACTGGATTGAATTGTTCGAACGCCCTGATGGAGAAATATTAAAACCTAAGCAGATGAATACCGGTCGATTCTATAAATATACCCAGGACCCTGATACTATTTATGTTCGTATGGATGATGATATAGTATGGATTGAGAAGAATGCTATTGCGAGACTTGTCGAGCAGAGAATAGACAATCCATTTCCATTTGTAGTCTTTCCAATAATATTGAATAATGCAGTAGCATCCCATTATCTACAAGTGATGGGGCATATTCCCAGTGAATGGGGGTTTGTAGATAATTATTGTATGGATGCTAATGGTTGGGCGAGTGTGGATTTTGTTATAAAACTTCATACATATCTGTTTGACTTGATTGAGAAGGATGATGTCGAGAGATTATTCTTACATCATAGTATTCAATTGCCTGTTGGACATCAATTCAGCGTATCATGCTTTGCTCAGACAGGAGAAGAATACGCCAAGGTTGATGGTATATTGGGTGGAGAAGAGGAAGCTTGGCATACAATAATACAACCATCTCAACTGCACAGGCCCAATATTATTGTGCCCAACAGTCTAATCAGCCATTTCTCATTCTATCCTCAGAGACATAGGTTACTTACAGAGACAAATCTGCTAGACAGATACAGAGAATTATCAGAGACCATATGAGCAACCTAATACATAGGATATGGATTGGTAGCAAGATTCCGGTACGATACAAAGAATACGGTCAACAATGGCATGATATGAATCCTGATTATAATCTAGTTGACTGGACAGACGATATGCTCTGGGGTGAACGCTGGGAGAATCAGCACGTCCTAGAAGTCATGAAGAATGAATCTAAGCACGTTGACGCAGATATGGTCGCATTCTATACCCACGTAGCAGATGTGGTAGATTATGAATTAATATATCGATATGGTGGATGGTATTTCAATACAGATATGAAACCAATCAAACCTTTGGAGAAGCTCGGTCATAGTATGCATCAGGCAGGTCTGGCGATGGAGGATAATATTCATCCAGTCAATATGGCCATGTATGCTCCACCTAAGCATCCGTTCTTCGAGAAGATAATAGAGTTATTGCCGAAGAGATATTTCGGTATGCCTGGTGCGTTCATGAATGCAACAACGGGGGTACAGTTGATTGAGCATGCTCTCAGGCAATATAAAGGCCCGGAGATTAGACTCTTCCATCGTAATGTCTTCAATCCGATTCACTGGAGTGACTTCGGATATGGTGAGATACCAGACATAAACAGACAATATCCAGAAGAGACGGTGGCCATTCACGAATGGCTCCACCGCAGTAACATGAGGGGCCAAAGAATACTTGAGGTGTAATGTTTGTGGTAGGGATAAAGATGTATCTGAATTTCCCTATAAAAGAAAAACTAATCAACGCGGGCAACGCATATTGGAGAAATAATGACAGATTATGTATTAGGATTTATGCATCAGGGACCAAGAGTTGCCCTAATTAGAAAGAATAAGCCTCTATGGCAAAAGGGTAGATTGAACGGCATAGGTGGAAAGATTGAAAATGGTGAAACACCATTAGAAGCTATGTCTAGAGAATTTTATGAAGAGGCTGGGGTATGGACTGGATGGAGACACTTTCTAAATATCACTTGGCCTGAGGGGAAAGTATATTGTTTTGAAACCATTGGAGACCTTAGTATTTTAAAAACAATGGAAGAGGAACAAATAGAGATTCACTATGCTGATAGATTAAATGATGATATATTGCCTAATCTTAAATGGATGATACCATTAGCGATGTATGCAGAAGATAAATATGATGTTATTGATGTTATTGTAACGAAGGAAGAAATATGATTAAAGAAATAATGTATCATAGAGATAAAGATATTCCAGAAGCAGTATATGTAGAGCCTACTTTAAGTGAGCGTCAATTAAATTGTGAGATGTATAAATGGTTCCTTAGTGTTTGTCCACAATGGAGATTGGCTCCGGTTGCAGAGTATAAATGGAAAAAAGATTCCTTAGAGGTATATGCGCATGCTAATCCGACCCATTTGGTATTGATAAATGATGAATCTAAAGAAAATGTTACTCTAAGGATTGATTACGAATTGTGGGAAGAGGATGCTGTCGATATCACCACAGGAAAGCAATTGGTCGAGCGTGTCTGTAGTGACATCTATAAGAGGATATTATATGACTTAGACTCAGGCACGATAAAAGGAATTAGATTGAAGGGTGCTAAATGATAATAGGAATTTCAGGCTATGCTCGTAGCGGCAAAGACACTGTCGCACAAGTTTTAGTAGATGAATTTGGATTTACAAGAGTAGCATTCGCTGATAAGCTGAGAGATTTCTTATATACGCTTGACCCAATCATACTATGGGATTATAATTTTGACCCCATGAGTCCATACCCCAATCATATACCACTGAAGTATATCATAGACACCTGGGGTTGGGATGGATATAAGGAAACAGGATGGGCCAGGCACATCAGGAAATATCTGCAAAGACTCGGTACAGAATGTGGTCGTGAGCTTATAGATGATAATATTTGGGTGAACGCTGCATTCAATATCGATAATATCGATTCAGAGAATCTTGTCGTTACAGACGTTAGATTTCTCAATGAAGCCGATGCAATCAAACGACGCGGCGGCGAGATTTGGAGAATCAGTAGAAGTGATGTCGGACCAATCAATGACCATATATCAGAGACTGGATTGGATGGTTATGAATTTGATAGAGTTCTATGGAATGGTGGAGATGGTCTTGATAAATTCAGGAAGGTTGTGAGAGAATTCGCGTTGGATTTGACTACGACTGGATAAGTGTCTAGAAGCTAGACGAATTTGGGAAGATAAAGCTGAATGCAATTTTGGACACAAACTTATTAAGGACAGTATTGGCAGGTGGGGCTGTAGAACTTGCCGGTCTGAATGGACCAGTCGAAAGAGAAAGGTTAAGGTGATTATATGATGAGCAAATTGCGCGTCGGATTTTGACTATGACGGAGTAATTTCAGGATTTGAGCATGGTGTCAATGAATTTCTTAAAATAAAGGGATTTCCACATCGTGTACCGACCGGTAATTCTGAATGGCATTTTCATAGAAATTGGGGTTGGTCAGATGACCAATTTTATGATTTCTGGAAGGAAGGTGTTAAAGAAGGAATTATCTTCGCCAGTAAGCCGTACAAGGGCGCGGTAGAAGGAATCAATGCTGTATACGATGCTGGACATAAAGTTCATATCATCACACACAGAGGATTTAAAGATGAACCAGGTTTGTGTGAAGATTTAACAGCTAGAGTTCTAGAACGCGATGGTATAAAATATCATAGTCTGACATTCTCTGGAGATAAGACAATAGTCAGAACCGACATGATGGTAGACGATAAGCCTGAGAATTATAATGCGCTCAGAGCGGTCGGTACAGATGCATATCTCTTGACAAGACCCTGGAATATACATGTAGAGAAGGCTCAGAGAGTTAGAAGTTGTGCTGAATTCTGTCGTAAAGTATTGCAACGGGGTGTGATATAATATAATCATGCCCACATACGACTATAAGTGTACTAATTGTAAACAAGAAGTAGAATTGAATGTCCCTATCTTAGATAGGGACAACGATAGAAAGTGTCCTGAATGTAATGGTCGTCTGATTCGTGAGATTACATTCAGGGGATTGACCTGGGCTCCTACCTCTACGAATGGAATAATGCGATGAGAAGATTTGAAATGTATAGATTCGAGGATGTCAGCGGTGTATCCGGTGAGGAAGTAGTAGCCGAGGGTGTAGAATTCACTGATGGCAAAGTAGTCATAAGATGGCTTGGTGACCATGCTTCAACGGTAGAGTGGGATAAGCTCAGTGATGCTGAATGGGTACATGGTCATAATGGAAAAACGAGGTTCTTCTTCTATGTCGATGACTAATACAAAGGATATAGCAATACCCGACACTAAGTATTATCAGCAGATGGATGCTATTGCTAACCTGCATATGCAGGGATATAATCCATCTCAGATAGCCAAAGAGACCGGTATCATGAGGAAGAATGTTATCAAGATTTTAAATGATTGGAAAGAAACTTTAGTTGCTGATACTGCTGCTCGTGACAGGGCTCAGGATGCTCTCAATAAGATGGACACTCATTTCGATAGTCTTATCAAGAAGAGTTATGAAACTCTAATTGAGATTCAAGAGTCTATTCGAAATAATGTAACCCCTCAGAATATTCAACAGAAGGCCAATCTGATACGTTTAATAGCTGATTTAGAGGCCAAGCGTCTCGACGCTTTGCAAAAATCTGGCCTATTGGACGCTCGGAATATAGGTGACCAAATGGCTGAGCAAGAAGCAAAGGCCCAGGTCATTATTGACATACTTCGTAATGATTTGTGTGCGACATGTAAACCGGCGGTAATGAGGAAACTGAAGGATGTAACTGGAAAGGTAGAGACTGTAGTCGTTTATGAATCTTGATTTTGATACCGAAGTATTCAATGCTCTTTCAGATACCGAATTCGATGAAAAGCCGGTAGATATAGAGACGTTTGTATCATCCAAGGATTATCTCGGCATAAAACAACTATCAAAATATCAATATTCTCTAGTCAAGGCAATGTCTCAGATTTACAAAGAAGAAACTCTTATAAATCTATATGGTATCGAGGAAGGAGAGGCTAGATACAGGCAGACCTGTAATGAAATCGTCATGCAGCTTGGTAAGGGAAGCGGTAAGGACTTCACAAGCACTATTGCTGTAGCCTATGTCGTTTATTTATTATTATGCTTGAAAGACCCTGCCGTCTATTATGGTAATGAGCCAGGCGATGCTATCGACATCATTAATATTGCTATCAACGCAGACCAAGCCAATAGAGTCTTCTTCAAAAACTTCAAGAATAGAATAGAGAATTGCCCATGGTTCGCCGGTAAGTATGTAGACAAGGCAGGAGAAATACTCTTCAATAAGAACATATCGGTATATTCCGGACACTCAGAGCGAGAGGCATTCGAGGGATATAACACAATAATCGTAATACTCGATGAGATTTCAGGTTTCGCAGAAGCGGATGAGAGCGATGGTGCCAACGAGGATGAAGAGGCACTTAAGAAGACATCCAAGGGTATCTATAAGATGTATAGGGGCTCTGTTACCTCTCGATTCGATGAATTCGGTAAGCTTGTGCTACTATCATTCCCTCGTCACAAGAATGATTTCATTCAAAAGCGCTATGATAAGGTAGTAGCTGAGAAAGAGATTATTATTCGTACCGCCACATTGAAATTGGACCCAGACCTACCTGATGGAATCGAGGGTAATGAATTTGATGTGTCCTGGGAAGAAGACCATATTCTCAGATATACACATCCACGAACGTTTGCATTGAAGCGCCCATCATGGGATGTCAATCCTAATAAGAGAATCGAAGGATACACCAGAGATTTCTATGATGACCCTGATGATGCATTGGGTAGATATGCATGCATGCCAACAAACTCCACTACTGGATTCTTCAAGAATAAACAGGCCATCGATGATTCGTTCGTAACTCATAATGGTGTTGATGAGGATGGAATCTTTCTGGAGTCATTCCGACCCAAAGATGGAATCAAATATTTTGTCCATGTAGACCTCGCTCAGAAGCATGACCATTGTGCTGTGGCTATTGCCCATGTAGAGAAATGGGTAGAGGTTAGTGTCGGTAATATATATGCAGAGACTCATCCACTTATAAAAATAGACGCAGTGAGATGGTGGACACCGACCAAGAAGAAGTCAGTAGACTTCGCTGATGTACGAGACTATATCATTTCGCTCAGACGTAAAGGATTCGATTTGAAGCTGGTGACCTTCGACCGCTGGTCATCACATGACACAATGAATATTCTTAAGAATGACCATGGCATTGAAACAGAACTACTCTCAGTAGCTAAGAAGCATTATGATGATTTTCTATCAGTTCTATATGATAAGAGATTGATTGGTCCGAAGATTGAACTTCTTATTGATGAGCTAAAGGAACTTAAATTAGTTGGCAATAAAGTTGACCATCCTCGTAAAGGGTCCAAAGACTTATCGGATGCAGTCTGTGGTGCTATATATAATGCTATAGATGGTACCCCTCGGCCGGTAGAGCAGATAATCGAAGCCTTGACATATGCTGACCTGGCTGCTAAGCTTCGTAGAGAGAGGGCTGAGATTGAGGCAACCCAGATTAATAAATCAGAGCGTCCAGGTGAGGTTATAAGTACGCCTAAGAGAAAAATTCCAGATGACATAGCCTCCTATCTGGACCGCGCCATGGTACTTTGACACATGTGCTCCATTGTGGTATCATGAAGTATGTGTATATTTTTAAATTGTGATAGAGTGTCCGATTCGCTTGGCTACTGCAAATCTCATTATATGCAATATAGGAGAGGCAATGGGTTGAAGCCCTTGAGGATTATAAATAATCCTCAAGCTAGATTCTGGTCCAAGGTGGATAAATCAGGAGCGCACTGGATATGGATTCCTGGCCCGAAAGATGAACATGGATATGGTCAGTTTTCTGTGGGAAAGAAAAAAGTTTATCCACATAGATTTTCATATGAAATAAATGTGGGAATAATACCAGACCATTTGGAGATTGACCATAAATGTCGCATTAAACTATGCGTTCGCCCTGAGCATTTACGGGCAGTGACCAGAATTGTGAATGCTAATAATCGCAATGATAATCGACCAATTGTGGATAATGTTGTATATTGTCGTCGTGGTCATGCTATAATAGATAGTAATCTTTATATTAGACTGGATGGGAGGATTGAATGTCGTGTCTGTATCAATAGGCCACAAGCCACAGAGGTTACCAAGGGCAGAACTTATTCAGCTATTGCGTGACCGAGATGGTGATGTTTGTATGTTCCCTGGATGCAATGAAATATTAGATTTCTCTATTGTCGATGGTCCGAAAGAGCCAACGATTGACCATTGGTATAGTCAATCCAAGGCATATGAAGATGGTTGGACTTATGAGCAAGTCTGGCATCCAGATAATCTTCGACTTATGGCAAAGAAGTGTAACGCTAAAAAGGGCGATACAATTCCCAATGAAGATGGTACGCTGCCTGAGCGTGTATCTCGTATATTTAAGTACCGCCGTGACAAGCGTGCTGAGCGTCCAGAAATTTGTAGTCAGTGTAACGCCGGTAGAAATCTAGATATAAATGAATGGTGTAACGCCTGTGGCAGTGGCCCAATGCCAGCGCGGTACCCCAAA
>WNGF01008396.1_pt1 | contig 20186 bp, 13 predicted proteins | sample 5400641 | NCBI WGS metagenome assembly WNGF01 (sample SAMN13153371, study PRJNA577476) | soil metagenome | isolation source: 80 cm soil or saprolite under grassland replicate 2 | place: USA:California | collected 2016-06-15
GAGCCCGCGGCGCTGCGTTCGCCGCCATGTCTCACGTTCCGTCTCGGCGGGCTATCAAAAACGATTGGATTGCCGCAGGTGAAGCTTGGATGGATCGCCGTCCATGGTCCTGCGCCGGCCGTTACCGAGGCGCTCGATCGGCTCGAGTTGATCTGCGACACCTACCTGTCGGTTTCCACGCCCGTCCAGCTCGCCGTACGGCGGCTCCTCGATCGCGGCGCGGGGGTCCGCGCGCAGATCCTCGAACGCGTGCGCCGCAATTACACCGCGCTCGGCTCGATCGTTGCTATGGGGAGCGGCGGAGGAACTGTGCTTCCTGCGGACGGTGGATGGTCGGCGGTGATACGCGTTCCGGCGACGCGCTCCGAAGAGGCGCTCGTCCTGGATCTTCTCGAAAAGGATGCCGTGGTCGTGCATCCGGGGTATTTCTTCGATTTCCCGCACGAGGCCTTCCTCGTCGTCAGCCTGCTGCCGACGGCGGATGAATTCGCACGCGGCGTGGGGTTAGTGCAGGATCGCCTGAATGCCGCGTGATTTCTTCCAGGGCCGGCATGCCGGCCTGCTCGTGCCGCTGTTCTCCATTCCGTCGCGCGAGAGCTGGGGCATCGGCGAGATCGCGGACCTGCCGAAGCTGGGCGACTGGATGGAGGAGGCGGGATTCTCGTTCGTGCAACTCCTGCCGATCAACGAAATGGCGGACGGGCAGAACTCGCCGTATTCGGCGATGAGCGCGATGGCGATCGATCCCATCTTCATCGCGCCCGCGGCGGTTCCCGAGATCCAGGCGCTCGGCGGCGAGGGGCTGTTGACCGATGACGAGCGCGCGGCGCTGAAGCAGGCGCGCGAGGCGGCGGCGATCGATTACAGCACGGTCAGGAGCATCAAGATTCGAGCGCTGCGCGCCGCGTTCGAACGGTTCCGCGTCAACGAGTGGGAGAAGAATACGCGGCGCGCGCATCGGCTGAAACTGTTCCTCGACCGCGCGAGATGGTGGCTCGACGACTACGTGCTGTATCGGGCGCTCCACGCGCGCGAGCAGGGGCGCTACTGGCGCGAGTGGCCGGAGCCAATTCGCGATCGCATTCCGCCCGCGCTGATGCGCGCGCGCCAGGACCTGTCGGAAGAGATCCTCTTTTATTCGTATCTGCAGTGGATCGCCGCGGATCAATGGGCTGAGGCGCGCGACGCGTGCGCCGTTGGCGTGTTCGGCGACTTCCCGTTCATGGTCAGCGGCGACAGCGCGGATGTCTGGGCGCGGCAGCATGATTTCCGGTTCGACGCGTCCGTCGGCGCGCCGCCCGACGCGTTTTCGGAGACGGGGCAGGACTGGGGATTTCCCGCGTATCGCTGGTCGACGATCGCGGCCGGCGGGTTCCGCTGGCTGGCGGCGCGCGCCCGGCGCAGCGCGGAGTTGTACGACGGCTATCGCGTCGATCACCTCGTCGGGTTTTTCCGCACCTACGTCCGGGAGAGAAGCGGCGAAGCGGCGTTCGTGCCTGCAGAGCAGCACGAGCAGGCGCTGCAAGGGGAGCGCGTGCTCGACGTGCTCAGCGCCACCGGCGCGCGGATCATCGCGGAGGATCTCGGCGTGATCCCCGACTTCGTCCGCGAGACGCTGAAGCGTCTCGAAATCCCCGGCTTCAAGGTGCTGCGATGGGAGCGGTCGTGGAACGAGGAAGGGCAACCGTTCAAGAATCCGGCCGAGTACCCGCCCATATCGGTGGCGACGAGCGGCACGCACGATACCGAACCTCTGGCGGAGTGGTGGGACGAGGCGCCGGTCGAGGAGCGCCGCGCGGCGGCATCGATCGTGTGCATGGATCCGCCCGGTTGCGATCCGGAGACGCCGTTCAACGACGTGACGCGCGACGCGATTCTGCAGGTCCTCTACGCGTCCGCATCCGACATCGTCCTGCTCCCGGTGAACGACATCTTCGGATGGCGGGATCGGATCAACACGCCCGCCGTGATCAGCGACTGTAACTGGACGTGGCGCTTGCCGTGGCCCATCGAGGAACTGTCGCGCGAGCCGCAGGGACGCGAACGCGCCGCCTTCACCCGCGCGCTGACGCAGAAGCACGGCCGATAGTGCCGCTAATGATAGACGCTGCCAGACTTGCCCTTCCAGATTCGATACACGTTGACCAGATAAATACTGACTATCGCGAGCCCGACGAGATAGATCACCAGCGCGATGCGCAGGCTGTGCGGCGGCGCAGCCGCGTTCGCGATTCGCCGAACAGGAAGACGCCGAGCAGGGACGATTCCGCGAAGAAGGCGAAGACCCCTTCCATGAAGAGCGTCTGGCCGACGACAGGTCCCGCGTATTTCACGAACCTCGCCCAGTTCGTGCCGAACTGGAACTCCATTGGAATGCCGGTGACCACGCCGGCGGCAAACGTGATCGCGAAGATGCGCGCCCAGAACCGCGCCGCCGTACCGTAGAGAGGATTGCCGGAGCGCAGCTCGATCGTCTTGAGGACCGCGATCATCACCCCGAGCCCCATCGTCAGGATGGGGAAGAGGTAATGGAACATGATCGTGAACGCGAACTGCCATCGCGCGGCGATCGCGGCGTCGGTCATCCGCTCACCACGGCGAGTCGGGGAAGCGGACGAACGGCGCGCGCTTGCGGTCCAGGCCATCCATGCGGAGCAGCCACATCCCGATCCCCGCCGCACCCTGCATGTAGCCTGTCTGCGCGACGAGCAGCCCCGGTCGAATGCGGTGCTCCGCCTGGATCCATCGCGTGCCGTGATCGTCGCGCGTCGCGCGCGCCAGGAGATCGGCCGTCATCTTTTGTGCGAACTCCAGGTGTTTCGGATCCCTGGTCACACCGTAAAAATCGAGCATGAACTGCGCGACGCCGGCGGATCCACAGCATTGACTGACGTTGTTCCAGAAGCCGGGGGTGCGCTGTTCCGGAATGCCGCTGGTCAGGATTGCGTTCGCGGACTTGTGAACCCACGACAGCCAGGTCTTGTCGTCCGTCGCCAGCGCCAGCTGATAGAAGAGTCGTGCCGTGCCTGTGGGGCCATGGCACCACCCGAGATAATAGAGGTCAAGGCCATCCGGCTGATTGTGCTGAACGAGGCAGATGTCCCCGTCAGTCTTCGCGATAGCCTGCAGATAGTGCGCGCCCGCGAGCGCGCCGTCGAGGAACCGCGGCTCGCGCGTAGCGCGATAGAGAGTCGCGAGAAAATACGAGATCCCGGCAGTACCGTGGGAGAAATTCGGCATCAGCCGCGGGAATGCGGGATCCATCGCCCACTTGATGCCTCCCTTATCGGCGATACCGAGCGCGAGCAGCCGATCGCCCGCGCGGATCGCAAGCGGCTTGGCCGTCGGATCGTGCAGCGTCTGGTCGGCATAGAGGAGGAACAGGCCGATCCCGGCATTGCCGGCAATGATGTCGGTCGTGTTGCTCCACTGCACGCCGTTCCCGACAGAACCAGCGCGTTCCGACAGCACGCGAACCGCATCCAGCGCCCCCTTGCGATATTTCTCGTCATTCGTCGCGCGCCAGGTTTCGCCGAGCGTGAACCCGAGGCCTGCAACCCCTTCGTAGAGGCCCATGCCTCTCTCGGACGGCACTTTCGTCAGCAGTTCGTCTGCCCCCTTTTTCGCCTCGTCGAGATACGCGAGGTCACCCGTCGCATGATGCAGTTCGAGCAGGAACAGGATGACCCCCGGCGAGCCGCTGTAGAGGGCAGTGCTGATCGATTTCGGATCGCTGGGGTCCGAGGGCCACGCGTATCCAAACAATGTGGTCACGCGAGAGGAGCGAATCCACTTCTCCGCATCGACCGCCACGTCCCGGTAGGCGACGGGAGGCCTGGGCTGCGCCGCGATGCGCGCGCCCGCGACCAGGGCCGCGAAACCGAGGATCCAGACTGCCGCGACGACCCTGAATTTCATGGCGGAACTATAACCCCTCTGGTACGCGTGTTGCGACACAAGCCGGGGTGGCGGATCTCTGTCGGCGGCTCCGGGAGGCGCGGGAGCGAGCGGGGCTCTCGATCCAGGAGATTTCCGCGCGAACGAAGATCAGCGTTGCCGCGCTTCATGCGCTCGAGCTCGGGCAATTTGACCGTCTTCCGGGTGATTTCTACACCCGTGCGTTTCTCAAAACCTACGCGCGCGAAGTACACCTCTCTGCAGAGGACATCGTCCGCGAGTACGACGAGATCAGCGCGCCGCCTGAGCCAGCCATCCCAGCGGGCAGTGTGTCACCAAGGGTTACAGCTCAGCAGACTCCGGACGCGAAGACTATTGACCTCAGGTATGCGCGCGAAATCCTGCCGGCACCGCGGTCGCTCGTTGTGCGGATACCGCGAGATTCCAACATGTGGGCGGGCGCCGTCCTTGTCGGGCTCGTCGTCGTCGGGGCGGCACTCGCATTACGTCCCGGAACACATGCGCGTCGCGCGGAACCGGGAACGGTGGCCACCGCCGGGGTCGCGGAGCTGCCAGCACCAGCCGGTACCTCGGGACGGAATCCGCCGCCAGCCGACAAGCTTACGATCGATATCCAGCCGACCGCGCCCATCTGGGTCGCCGCCACGGCCGACGGTAACAGCGTGATCTACCGGCTGCTCAAGCCGGGGGAACACGTCATCGTCGACGCCCAGCGCGAGTTGTCGTTCCGGATCGGCAACGCCGGCGCGTTCATCTACGCGATCAACGGCGTGCCGGGCAAGTTGCTGGGCGGTCCGGACGAAGTTCGCGAATTCGAGATCACGCGCGACAACTACCTCACCTACCGGCGTTGATGTCAGGGGTAGAATCCCCCGATGCTTCGCTGCCTGACTATCACGCTCGCGCTGTCGTCAACCCTCGTCTCCGCTCAAACAACCGACTGGAAAGGTGTTGAAGCCGAAGCGCTCAAGACGCTCCAGGGTTATGTGCGGATCAACACATCGAATCCGCCCGGTGACGTAACGAAGGCCGCGGACTATCTGTCTGCAATCCTCCAGCGCGAAGGCATCGCGGTGAAGCGGTACGAATCCGCTCCGGGACGATCGATCCTTCTCGCGCGGCTGAAGGGAAACGGGACCGGCGGAAACGCAATCCTGTTTGAAAGCCACATGGATGTCGTCCCGACCGATCCATCGCGGTGGAAGCAGGATCCGTTCGGCGCGGAGATCGCCGACGGCAAGATCTGGGGCCGCGGCACGATCGACATGAAAGGGATCGGCACGTCGTATCTCTACGCGTTCATCATGCTGCACCGGTTGAAGGTGCCGCTGACGCGCGACGTGCTGCTCATGTTCGTGCCCGACGAGGAAGTCGGCGGCGCGCTGGGCGCGGAGTGGATGCGCAAGAACCACTACGGCGAACTCGATCCGGAGTATGTCATCGACGAAGGGGGGTTCGGCAGTCGCGACATGTTCACGGCTGGAAAGCTCGTCTTCGGCATCTCCGTCGCCGAGAAAAAGATCATGTGGCTCAAGCTGCGCGCAGAAGGCGTCGCGGGACATGGATCGCAGCCGCACGATCAGAACCCGAACGATCACCTGCTGCGAGCGCTGTCACGCCTGTTCGCCGAACCGGTAAGCGCCGCGCCGTTCGGCGTCGTGACCACGATGAAGCAGCGGATAGGCGGTCCGCTGACGGCGAACAAGTTCAACAACGCCATCCAGCACTCGACGATTTCACTGACAAGCCTCCGCTCCGGCGTGGGTGATCCGCCGCGCGTCAACGTGATTCCATCCGTCGCCGAAGCGACGATCGACTGCCGAGTGCTGCCGGGAACGTCGGCGCAGCAGTGGCTGAAGGAAATCGAACGGCGGCTCGCTGACCCGACGATCAAGATCGAAGTGATCAACGCGGGCGAGGACCCGGTCGTGAGCCCGCAGGACACACCGCTCTATCGCGCGCTCGAGTCCGCGGTGAAGCGGCATCACCCGGACGCTGTCGTCACGCCGATGACCGTCCCGTACGGCACGGACGGCAATGGGTTCCGCCCGCGCGGCGTAAAGACCTACGGATTCTTTCCCGGGATCATTCCCTCGGCCTCGATCCTCTCCATGCACGGCGACGCGGAGTTCATACCGATCGACGCGCTGGGACCGGCCATCCAGATCCTGTTCGAAGCGGTGAAAGAGACGGCGTCGAAGTAGAGCGTGTTACGGCGCGTAGATTGTCACGGCGCCTGTTCCAAAGGCAGCGCCGTTGATGCGCACGAATCGCGCGTGTATGTCCGGAATGAGGATCCGCAGCGGAACGACAAGCGGCTCCGAAAGCGCGCCGATAAGTGCCAGGCCTCCCGGAGGCTCGTCCGCTGCGATCGTCCACGTCTCGCCATCGGCCGACGTCTCGACGCGCACCGTCCGGTAGAGCAGTGAAACGTGTCCGCGGGTGCGAAGATCGACGGCGCGGATCGTCTGCGATCGGCCAAGGTCGACGACGATCCACCCCGCATCGATGCTCACGTGCGACAGAGGCAGCGCCGTGCCCACGGTGATCTGTCGTGGATACGATGCTGCGGGCAGCGAGTACAGACGTCCTCCAGCGCTGACCCCCATCATCGTCGCGTCGTTCTGCGCGTCCATGAACGCCGTCCATTCAGGCGCCTCGGGGCCGTTGGCAACAGCTATATATAGAGGATGCCCGCGGCGCAGCTCCGTGAGCACTGAAGGATCCTTGCGCCGCAGAGCCCACTCGATAATGTTGGCGTGAGGCGGCACATAGCCCGTATAGCCATTCACGACGGGCAGCCGGTGCATCATGCCGCGATAGATCGCGCGCACGTTCACGTTGTCGTCGGTAATCGGCAGCTCGAGCACCCGTCCATTCCTGCTGATGGCGACACCGAAGGGTCCCGGCGGCGCGCCGAGCGGCATCGCAACGATCCAACCATCAGCGAGCAGGCCCAGTACCGCCACGGCGCCGACCCATCGTCCGTGCCGCGGATACGCACGCGCAATCCCCGAGATCGTGATACCCGCCGCAACGGCCAGGCACAGGGTCGTCAACATGAAGAACCGCTCCGGCACGCGCAGACCGGAAAAGCCTGGAAGCCACGCGATCCATGCGTACGCGTGCCAAAGCGTCGCGACCGACACTTGCTCGACCGAGGGACCGAAAGCCATCCACGTCATCAGCAATGCCGCTGCGAGATAGAAGGCCAACACCCGACGGCTGATCACGGCGTCGCGCCGCAATGCAATCGGGATTGCCGCCACCACGATCAGCACTATCGCGATACCCGGGAAGAGGAAGTCTTCCTGCGTCATCGCTTCGCGCTTCGGCCAGAACCGCAGCAGCGGCCCCGCATTCAAAAACGATCCCGGGTGCGCGGAGAACATCTGCATCTCCGTCCGGGTGCGGCCCAGGCCGAGGCGATGCTGCACGTCGTAATACTTCAGCAGCACGGGCACGAGCGGAAGAGAGAACAGCAGCCAGGTGATCGCTACGGTGACGGCGCGTCGCGGCTGCGTGCGCCACGGCGTGAAGAAGATGACCCATGCCCCGAGCAGCACCGGCAGGAAGAACATGTAGTAGCCGTTCGTGAGCGATTGCAACAGCCACGAGACGCCGAAGAGCGCAAGCCAGCGCCGGCGGCCATCTTCGTAGAACGCGTGGAGGCCAACGAGCGCGAGCGGCAGCCACCACGTCACGAGCAGGTGCAGGTGCGCCAGCTGCGATGCGCGGTAGGGAGCGAATCCGAATGCGATTCCCGCGCAATACGCCCCCGCGCCGCTGCCGGTCAACCGTCGGACGAGTGCGTGCGCGGCGAGCGCGGACCACCACGCCGAAAGGATCAAAAGAACGTTGTACGCAAGCAGTGGTGAGCCGCCGAGCCACTGGATCGGGGAGGAGACGATCCCCATCCCTGCCCCGTGCTCGGTCAGCGCGAGCGAATCGCGCAGCGGCCAATAGAACGGCGCCTGCCACATCGCAACCGTGAGTGGGACGACGTGCGCCTGCCACCAGAGGAGGTAGGTAACGAGCAGTGGATCGCCGGGATCGTGCGCGAAGCGGTTACTGAGATGGAGAGGAAGAGGCCACGTCCACGCGAGCGCCAGCAGAAGGTAGACGGCCGCAGGCGCGAGGACTCGCGGCCGGATATGAACGCTACTGGCCAGTGCCGCCTCGGCCGGCGAACGACGCGGCGATCGTGGCGTTCTTCATCATCAGCTTCCGCGGCAGAGCATAAGAACTTGATCACAGAAACGCAAACCGCTCGACACGGTTGTAAACGCGCACACGGCGGACACTTTTGTGAGCGCGCGCGGAACTGCTGCTGGCGGCGTAAGTTGCGGCGATCCGTGTGCGCGGACCGGCGTGGTCCGGTGGTTGCAGAACGCCACTGGACGAAGGATCGAGACCAATGACACCCCTGTCCGCGACCGCCGAGCAGCCGGAAGCTCCGCTCTTCACCGACGGCCTCGGCGACCGCGTCGTCGCCGTTGACGCAGCGACCGGCGATCTGCTGCAGATCCTCCGGGTGCGCCCGCAGCTGCTGGCCGTCCCGTCATTCGAGTTCGCACTGCGCGAGCGCGCGGCGCGCCTCGCCAATTTCCGCCACGCGTATTACGGGCGCGTGCGCCGAATCGATCGCCAACCCGCGGGGCTCGCGATCGTGTCGGACCACGTCGAGGGTGTTCGGCTTTCCGAGATGCTGCGCGTCGCCTCCGAGCGCAAGCTGCAGCTGGATCTCAACGCTGCGCTGTGCCTGCTGCGGCAGCTCGTCCCCTCGCTCGCGCTGCTGCACGAAAATGCACGCGATGTCGCGCATGGCCTCGTTGGCCCCGAGCGGCTGATCGTCACCCCGCGCGCGCGGCTCGTCGTCGTCGAGCACGTGCTCGGATCGGCGGTCGAGCAGCTGCAGTTCAATCGCGAGCGGTTGTGGCAGGAGCTCCGCGTGTCGCTCCCGCCGTCGGTGGGCGCCGGCCGTTTCGATCATCGCGCGGACGTGACGGCGATCGGTCTCGTTGCGCTCGCGCTCGTCCTCGGCCGCCCGATCGGGGCCGATGAATATCCGCATCGGGTCGGCCAGCTGCTGAACGGCGCGCGTGCGCGTTCTGCGGGCACCGCGGATCAGCCGCTGCCTGCCGCGCTCCACAACTGGATCGCGCGTGCGTTGCAGCTCGATCCGCGACAGGGATTCACGTCCGCGACGGATGCGCAGGTCGCCCTCGAGGATGCACTGTCGGAGGACTCGGAGTTCGTCGCGGCGCCCGTCGCGCTCGAAACGTTCCTCTCGCGCTATATCGCGGCGATGCTCGAACCGGTTGTGCCGTCCGTCGTGGCCGCTCCGGCGCCCGTCTCGATTGCGCCGACCGTTGCGCCCGTGCCGGTGCCCCCTCCACCGCCAGCGCCTCCCGTCGCCGTGGCGCCACCTGAAGTTAAAACTCCTGAAGTAAAGCCCGCGGCGCGCGTCGAACCGCCCGCTCCAATCGCGGCGCCCATGGATCTGCCGATCGTGAGCGCACCGCCGGTTGTCGTGCCGCCTGCGCCAAAGCCGGTTGCAGTGAGGCCCGCCGTTCCTGCGCCGCCGGCCGTTGTGGAAGCACCGCCGGTTGCTCCTGCTCCCGTCGTCCCCGCGCGCGATATCACCGAACTGCTCAAGGACTTCGACATCCCCAAGCCCGCGGCCGCGCACGATACGCGCCCGGATCCCGTGCCCTATTTCGAACCTCGGCGTCCGCGCTTCGCCGGATGGATGCGCATCGCGGCAATCGTGGTCGCCACGATCGCGGTGGGCGGCGGCTACTTCGCGTGGCGCGGGAACACGAAGCCCGTCGCGCCGACGCTCGGCACGTTGTCGATGCAGACGAACCCGCCGGGTGTCGCCGTTTTCGTTGACGGCGTCTCGCGCGGCAACACGCCGGCGCGCCTGTCCCTTACCCCGGGTTCGCACATCGTCGAGCTCCGCGGGCGCGGCGTGCCGCGCGTGATTCCCGTGACGGTGACGGCCGGTGTCGAAGCGTCGCAGTACCTGGAATTGCCCGAGACGCCGTCGGCGGGAAGTCTGCTCGTGCAGTCGGATCCCGCGGGTGCGCGCGTCAGTGTTGATGGCGTTGACAAGGGCATCGCGCCCGTGAGCGTCGCCGACCTCGCGCCGGGTGAGCACGACGTCGTGTTGCAGGCGGACGGCGGCCCCCCGGTGAAACAGCGCGTCGTCATCCAGGCGGGCGTGACCTCTTCAGTGCTCGCGCCGGTCACCACCGCGAGTGCGGGTCCCGTGTCCGGCTGGCTGTCAGTAAAGTCTTCAGTCGCGATTGAGATCCACGAAAACGGACGCCTCGTAGGTACCACCGATTCCGACCGCATCATGATGGCGGCCGGACGCCATGAGATTCACCTCGTCAACGAGACGCTTGGGTACGACGCGACGCGGACGATCCAGGTGCCTCCCGGAAAAACCGTGCCCATCTCCGTCGAGATGCCGCAGGGCATGATCAACGTGAACGCGGCGCCGTGGGCCGAAGTCTGGATTGACGGCCGCCGCGCCGGCGAAACGCCGATTGGCAATTTTCCGATCTCGATCGGGCCGCATGAAATCGTGTTCCGTCATCCGCAGCTTGGCGAGAAGCGCCAGGCGGTGTCCGTCACGCTGAAGGCGCCCGTCCGCCTCAGCGTCGACATGAAGTGAGCAACACCATGTTCGCACCCCTTCGACGCCTCATCATTCCGTTCCTGCTGGCGGCCTCGTTCACGCACACCGCCGTCGCCCAGGTGCCCGCCGGACGCGATGTGGTCGGCGCGGCGCGCGACCTTTATGCGTCGGCTCGTTACGATGAAGCGCTCGCGGTTCTGAACGATCTGCGTCCGGCGGATGCGTCCAACGCGGTGTCGGACCGCAAGTCGATCGAACAGTACCGCTCGCTGTGTCTGCTGGCGCTCGGCCGTGGTTCGGAAGCGGAGAGCGCCATCGCGGCGGTCGTGACGGCGGACCCCTCATATCTTCCCGGCGACGCGGAAGCCTCGCCCCGCGTGCGCACGGCGTTCTCGGATGTCCGCAAGCGCCTGCTGCCCGAAATCGCCACCACGCGGTACGCCGAGGCGAAGGCGTCGTTCGATCGCAAGGATCACGCGACCGCAGCGCAGCAGTTCCGCCTGGTGATCAAGCTTCTCGAAGATCCCGACATGGGCGGCAAGCTGCCGGACATGCGGACGCTCGCGAACGGCTTCCTCGACCTCGCGGTCGCCGCGACGGCTCCGCCTCCCGCGCCGAAGCCGACGGTGGTGACGCCTCCTCCGCCGCCATCGGTACCGCAGTCGGATCCCGCTCGCATTTACACGATGCTCGACAAGGAGGTGCTGCCTCCTGTGGTGATCCGCCAGGGCATGCCCTCGCTGACACCGGCGATGAAGTCACAGGCCAGAGATCGCGGCGTCATTGAAGTCGTCATCGACGAGCAGGGGCGCGTGTCCTTCGTGGCCGTGCGGAGCTCGGTACATCCGATGTTCGACAGCGAGCTGCTCTCGACCGCGCGCGATTGGCGCTACCAGCCGGCGACGTTTCAGGGCAAGCCGGTGAAGTACCGCAAGATGATCCAGATCAACATCACTCGCAACTAGCCGGCGAGTACATCGCGGCCGTCCGGCCGTCCTTCGTGCGGCTCAACTGCTCCTGATCACAACGGGCGATGCCCGCATACGCATTGGCAGCGAAATAGGCGGCGCCGGTCACCGCCCTGGTTCCGTCAGGACCGCAGACGATCGCGGTGGTTCCTCGTCCCCGCTCTGTAACAAACCATCGTCGGTATGTCGCCTGGATCTCCTCGGCGGCTGCAGCGCTGCCGCTCGCGATCCTGAGCGCGAGGGCTCTGACGACGTCGAGCACGGCGCCTCCGGTTCCCCGCTTCGCGCGCGCCGACGCCGCCGCGGTCGTGCCACTCGCTGAGCCGACCCGCACCGCGGCGTCGGTGGTCGTCGCGCCGGTGGAGCATCACGCGCGCATCTCGCGACTCGTCAAGCGGCGTCCCGCCGCACCCGTCAGGCACCGCAACCAGCGGAACGCCTCTCTGCTCCAGAAGGAACTGTTCCGCATCCTCTTCAAATAAACCGCCGGCCTGACGAGAAATTCAGGAAGTTGTCAGGCAACCGGGCCCTCGAGTGCCGCTGGAGTAGGCGAGAATGAGATCGAACGCCTGCGATGCGTGTGCTCATCGTCGAAGACGATCCGAAGGTCGCGGCTGCGGTCAAATCACCGTCTCGAGAACGGGTGAGGATGGGTTCTTCCGCGCCACCACCGAGCCATATGACATCATCCTGCTGGATCTTGGACTGCCCGGCCGGAGCGGCCTCGAGATTCTCGCCGCGTTGCGAGGCCGCGGCCTGACGCTTCCGGTGCTCGTGCTCACGGCGCGCGATGCCGTGGAGGACCGGGTGCTCGGCCTCGAGAGTGGCGCGGACGACTATCTGGTGAAGCCATTTGCGTTCGCGGAGCTGTTGGCCCGCGTGCGCGCGCTTCTGCGGCGCGGGCGTCCGGAAGACGCGCTTCGAGTACGGCTCGGGGATCTCGAGCTCGATCCGATGACGAGGACGGCGCGCCGCGGGGATGAGCCGATCGATCTCACACAGCGTGAGTTCGAGCTGCTCGATTATCTGCTTCGGCATCAGGGGCAGATCGTCTCGCGTGAGATGCTGGCGCGTGACGTGTGGAAGGAGCCTTCGCGCGGCACGCCGCTCGACAACGTGATCGACGTACACATTACCCGCCTCCGAAGGAAAGTGGATCCGGGGCCGCGCTCCCGCCTCATTCACACGATTCGTGGCGTCGGCTTCGTGATGAAAGAAGAAGAAGAGCCGTGATCCAGCCGCGGCTGCGCACGCGGCTGACGATCTGGTTCGCAGCGTCCATCCTCCTGATCCTCACGCCAGTGTTGATCGGCATCCTGGTCCTGCAGTCGCGATCCATGCGCGCCGCCCTGGACCATCACCTGAGCGAGGATCTGGAAGTCGCAGGGGAGATGCTGCTCGCAAAGGACGACGGCATCGTGTGGGCGATGGAGTCCACCCGCGACGTCGGATATGACGCCGGACTGCAGCGATGGGTCGAGGTGTATACCGACGGGCGCCTCGCGTTCCTCCGCGGCGTTCCGAGCAACGATGCGATCCGCGCGACGCTCGCGCCTCCGTCGCCAGCCACGAGCGGATTCCGGACCGTGCGGACCCCCGCGGGCGGCTACGTGCGCACACTGACCGCGCAACACGCCATCGGCCCGAAGACCGTGTGGCTGCGCGTGGCACGAAGCGAGGACGCCCTCCGGCGCGATCTTCAGCACCTCACGATCCTCTTTCTAATCGGCGCGCCGCTCGCCGTACTCGCCGCGGCGTTCTCCGGCTACTTCATCTCCGGCTGGGCCCTCTCGCCGCTCGGCCGCATGGCCGATCGTGCCCGCTTCATCAGCGCTGATCATCTGTCGGAGCGGTTGCCTGTCGAGAACACGAAAGACGAGATGGGGCTGCTCGCCGTCGTGTTCAATGAGACCTTCGCCAGGATCGAGGCGTCATTCGATCGCCTGAAGCAGTTTACGGCGGACGCCTCGCACGAGCTCCGCACACCGCTGACCGCGATTCGGAGTGTCGGCGAGGTCGGATTGAGGGAAGCGCGGGACGCGCGCGGTTACCAGGAAATCATCGGCAGCATGCTCGAGGAAGCCGATCGCCTGACGCAGGTCGTCGACACGCTCCTCACGCTCTCGAGGTGGGAAAGCGGCCGCGTGCGTCCGAGCCCTGAGCGGGTGGACTTTGGACAGGTCGCACGGGACGCGATGGCGCAGCTGTCGGTGCTCGCTGAGGATCGCAGCGTCACGATGGTGCTCGACCTTCCGCGGCCGTTGATGGTCTCCACGGATCCGATCATGACGCGCCAGGCCGTGATGAACGTGCTCGACAACGCGATCAAGTTCACGCGTCCCGGCGGCCGCATCCGCGTGTCGGGCGATACGCAGCGGCACGAACAGCTCCTCATCGTCGATGACGAAGGATCTGGAATACCCATGGAACACCGTCACCGCGTGCTGGAGCGGTTCTACAGACTGCACGAAGGGGGCGCCGAAGCCTCGCGAGGATCCGGTCTCGGCCTCGCCATCGTCAATGAGGCGATGACGGCCAACCATGGTTCCGTCCGGATCGACGATAACGAGGCCGGCGGCGCGCGCGTCGTGCTCGCGCTGCCGGCCGCCGACCCGACAGTTAGCCGTCCCTGAACACGAATTCAGGAAGTCTTCAGTTCACCCGCCAATCGCAGCTCTTAGACTGGCATTCAGGTGGTGCGATACCGCCAGAAGAGGGGCCTTTTTATGCAGAAGCGTTGGATCCCAGTCATCATCATGAGCGCCGCTCTACTAATCGGCGGCGCCACCTCCGCGAGCGCGATGCCCATGTTCGCGCGGAAGCTCGGTGTGCCATGCGGCACGTGCCACACGACCATCCCACGGCTGAACGAGACGGGATACCGGTTCCGCGAAGCTGGGTTCCGAATGCCGACCGACATCGGCAAGCCGGAAACCACACCGTACAACGTCGCGGATTATTTCTCCGGCCGAATCCAGGCACGCTACGACGCGAGCCGCACAAAGACTGGTCCGGTGACGAGTCACCGCAGTCAAATTCGATTTCACGAATTGACGCTGTATCCCATGACCGGCTCGTTCGGAAAGTACTTCTCATCACTCGTCGAGCTGTCGTTTGCGCCGGAGGAACCGGCGGAAGTGGAGAACGCGTACGTGCGGCTCAACAAAGGGGACGATGCGCGGTTCTTCCAGGGACGGTTTGGCGTGTTCCATCCGTTTGAAGGTTACGGCGCGTCGGATCGTCCGATCGCGATTACGCGGCCGTACTTCCAGACCACGGCAGCGAATCTGAATCAATCGACGTTCTTCACGCCATGGGGATTCGATCAGGCGGGAATCGAAGGAGGCGTGTCGGCCGGCCGCACGTCTTTCAGAGCGACGGTCTTCAACGGTCTCCTCGTCCGTGAGGAGGAAGGGGCGCTGTTGGCTTTTCCGGCTCAGGGCGGCCCGCTGAGCAAACCGGGTGGCACGAGTTCGGCCAACTCGCTGGATTTCCAGTTGTTCGCGAATCGCATTCTCAATCCGGACGGCGGCGGCGTGTCGGCCTACTACTATCACGGCAGGCTGGACCTTCCGATCGCGGGCAGTCTGGATAACACGTTCCAGAATTCGTTCGATCGGTTCGCGCTATACGGCGGCTACCCGGTCTTGCCGAAGTTGCACGTCTTGGCGGCATTCCAGACAGGAAAGGATGACGTGGTGACCGGCGGCCGGTTCACGAGCCGCGGCGCGTTTGCCGAAGCCGACGTGCCGCTGCGCGAGTATGCAACGGCGGGAGTTCGCTACGATTGGTTCGACCCCTCGACCGCCAAGGCCGACAATCAGGTCCGCGGCGTGTTCGGGTTCGTGAATATCCCCTTCCAGAGCGGCCTGCAGTTCATCGCTGAGTACCAGCACAAGAACACCAAGCGAGGCATCAACCCGGATCGTTCTGACAACATCTTCCAGGTGCGGTTCATCTTCATCCAGTAGTCGTTCGCACGAACGAGGCCGGTGCCGCGCGGCGCCGGCCTTGCTCACGTGCTACGCAACGGAATGGGGCCGACCGCGTACGGCCGCATCATCTCGTTGTCCTCGTGCTCGAGGATGTGGCAGTGCCAGACATACACGCCCGCCAGATCGAACCTCGCCTGGACGCGCGTCACCTCGCCGGGAAACGCAACAACGGTATCCTTCGTTCCCGTCTCCCACGCTTCAGGCGGCCGCGTCACGCCGGTCAACGCGTTTTGGCGGTTGACGACCTCGAACATCACCATATGGATGTGGATCGGATGCGCGTCCTCGGTGAAGTTGTGGATCTCCCAGAGCTCGGTGGCGCCCGCGGCGGGGTTCTCGGTCACCGGATCGCCCCACCCAAGCGGCATTCCGGTTCCATCAGCAGACAGCGTTCCGAGCCTTGCGGCCGTCGGACCGAAGGGCTCCGCCTCCCTCCCATGACATGTGAGTGCGACGCCGCCGTTTCCGCGCGTCGCGACTCGGACGCTGTGTGATTCATCCTCGTTCAGCGAGACCTGCCGCGTGACCGCTGCCGGAAGGAGCGGCACGCGCGGCGGGAGCACGATCCGCTCCGGAGGCACGCTGACATCGACGGCCGCCGACGGCGCGATGCGCAGCTGCATGACCTGACCGGTTGATCCCGCGTCAGCGGGATCGAAATCGATCCCCGGCGTGCCCCCGCCGAACGGCTCGTCCGGCCCGACGTTCAGGAGCACGACTTCCGTTCCTGCCGGCACATTCGTGAAGTCCACGATCACGTCCGCGCGCTCAGCCGGAGCGATCAGCAGATGTTCGAGCCTGACCGGTGCAGGAAGGAATCCGCCATCCGCGCCGATCTGCCAGAAGTGCAGGCCGGGCCTGTCGAACATGAGGATCAGGAACCGGGAATCGCAGCCGTTCAGCAATCGCAGGCGATAGCGCCGCTGTTCGACCGTGAGGTAGGGCCACGCGACGCCATTCACGACCATCACGTTGCCGAAGAACTCGGGGTTCCAGATCGGCGCGACGTCGCTGGGAAGTCCGTCGCATGCAGGATCCGGACTGAATGGAACCCTGAGCCGCCGGGGATCGAGCCCTTCGAAGAACGCGCGGCTGCCGGGATAGAACAGCGACCCGTCGCCGTTGAATGATCGATCCTGCACGACGATCGGGATCTCGTAATACCTCATCGCTGCGGGATCACCGGCGGCCGGCGCCGGTCCCGGAAGTCCGCTGACGAGGTCATCCGGTCCGCCCCGAAGGAGGTAGAACCCCGCGGGCCCGGCATATACGTTCACGCGGGTCATGCCCAGGGAATGATCGTGATACCAGAGCGTCGTGGCGCGCTGCTGGTTTCCGTACTGGAACGTCGCCGTTCCAGGCTCCCAGGGGACGCCGAATCTCGCCGCGGCCTTGCTTTTGAAGAAGTCGTACTGGCTTCCCACTGTCGCGTAGTCTCGCGGCAGGTTGTTTGCCGCAGGCAGGAACCATGCTTCGGGAAACCCGTCGCTTTCGTCGCCGGAGTGCCCGCCGTGAAGGTGCGTCACGATCGGCACGGGGCCCTGATAAGGCGTCTGATCCGCGCCGCGCATATCCCGTCCGAGCGGCCCCCCGGGAGGGTTGGCCCAGTGCAGCGTCTGATCGACTGGAAGCAGGTGCGGCAGATAGCGGCCGCGTTCATCGACCAAGCCGTTGATCCATTTCACGCGCACCGGGCGGCCGTGTGTCGCTTCGAGTGTGCACGCGGGGTAATTGAACGTCCACGGATGATTCGCCGATCCATAGCTCCACACAGGAGTCCTCGGCCAGCCTATCGGCAGAATCTGCTGGTCGAATTGACGGACGGCGATCTGGTAATAGTCGACGACTCCGCCTGCAGTGGTGACGTTTGACGTCAGCGGCATCGCGGGCGGGATGACCAGTGGACGCGTGAACTTCGGAATCGCACCAGGAGGGAGGGTGCCGCCCGGCACCTGCGCGATGGCACGCGTGGAACCGAACCTGGAGCCCAAGTACAGGCCCGCTCCGCCTGCGGCGCCAAGCTTGAGGAATTCTCGCCGGGTGGACATCGGGGGCCTCCTCTTTCACAAGGAAACGCGCGGCGTTGCGTCGGCTGAACGGCCAGCCTGCGTGCAACCGCCGTTCCGGCTGGCGCGGGCCTCGCGCGTGAGAGAGGCAAGAGAAACGATGAAAAGACAGATCCGCCGCTGACGGATCTTCGTACGAACGCCGGACTTCCGGCGCAATCGCACCGCGTAACCGATACTCGCTGGCCGTTAAACGTAACCGTTAGAACCGGCCCATCCACTCAGAACAGGAACTTGACAGCGAGCTGCATGATCCGCGGTCCGCTCGACGATGTCGGCTCCTGGAAGTTCGTCACGCGCGTCAGGACCGTGCCGGACACGCTATACAGACCCGTCCGCACTCCGCTGATGTTGTCGCGGTTCAGCAGGTTGAAAGCTTCCCAGATCAACTGCACCTTCGCGGTGCCCAGAGGGATGTCGCGTGCGATGCGCGGATCCAGCGAAACTTGCGCCGGAAGCCGGAACTGGTTGCGCTTGGTGCCCGGCGCGATGTCGTTGCGCGTGTTCCCGTCCCCGTTGATGTCATTACTCACGTAGCCGCTGTACGGCTGCCCCGATTGCGCCGTCAGGATGGCCGCGAACGTCCATCCGCTCAGCAGCGCCGACTTTGCGCGCGGCTGAAAGACGCCGCTCAGCACCAGCCGATGACGCTGGTCGTTGTTGCCGGACGTTCGGTCGGCGTCGAAGTCCGCCGGGTTCGACGCGAACTTCGCGTCATCCGAACCCTGCGGGACGACGGCGGTCGCGTCCGGAACGGTGTCGGTCACCTTTCCTATCGTGTACGCGGCGCGGGCCTGAAGGCCCGTTCCGGCAACGGTGAACGTCAGCGGCGACGCGGCGCCGATGTTGATGTCGGTCGAGCGAGACAACTGGTCGCCGTGAACGAACAGATAACTGACGGAGAGTGACGTGGCGGATCCGAGCGCATAATCCACGCCCGCACTCGCCTGCTGGAGGCGCGGGTTCTGATAGTCCTGGTCGAAGATGAAGATCGTCGGCTTCGGCAGCGTGACGCCGGTGGGGATGGTCGAGAACGTTGCCGGGTACGTCGGTACGAGTGCGCCGGTAAAGGTGATCGTCTGCACGTTGATGCCGTTGTTGGAATGCGCGGTGCCGACCATGATTGAGGGCGTCCGGCCGTAGAAGATGCCGTAGCCGGCGCGCACGACATACGGCCGGGCGCGTGGCGACCAGGCGACTCCGAGCCGCGGCCCCCAGTTGTTCCTGTCGGTGTTCAACGTGCTGGTGTCGATGCCCGCGGACGCGAGCTGGGGATCCGGGTTGCGGACCTGCGGCTTCGCGAACTTCTGCAGGTCGTAGCGCAAGCCGGCGTTGACGGTCACGTCGGGCCGCAGGCGCCATTCATCCTGCACGAAGAACGAGTATTCGTTGATGTCAGGGTGTGTGGTCGCGCCCGTCGTGCCCGGCCCCGCGAAGGCCTGCACGTAGCGCTCGCCGCTCCCGGCCGGCGCGCCGAGCTGGAACGAGGCGAGCGACGTGAACGTGTAGGCGCCCGAGAAATTACCGGGGAAAAAGTTGAGGATGCGGTCGAACTGCAGGTCCGCACCGGCGCGGAGCTTGTGCGCGCCGCGGATCAAGGTCACGGTATCGGCAACCTGGCCGCGCTTGATCGTCGTTTCACGCGGACTGAAGAAGTTGCGGCCGATGATGAGCACGATGGCGCCTCCCTGGCGGATCGTCGCCTCCGGCCTGTCGCTGTTCGCGAAGCCCGGTTCGCCGTCCTTCGCCCACTGGAATCTCGCTTCGTTCAGAAAGGCATTCGAGAACACACTCGTGATCGCGGCGTTGATCGTGCGCGTCCGCACATTCGACGCGCCGGTGTGCTCGATGGCATTCTGCGGTCCGCCGTTCTCGAAGTTGTTGCCGGTGAAGTTCTGGTGGTTGTAGCGCAGCGTCAGGCGATGCGCGCGTGACAGCTGCGAGTCGGTCTTCACCAGGAGGACGTTCTGGTCCTGCGTGCGGCCGTAGCTTTGACCGAGTGCCGTGAGACGCGCGAGTCCGGCCGAGCCCGTCGCATCCAGCGCCGTTCCGCCCGGCACGTTGACGAATACATCGTTCGGCTGCGTGTTCCGCTGGCCATCGTAATTCGCGAACACGAAGTGCCGGTCCTTCTTCAGCGGTCCACCGAAGCTCGCACCGAACTGGTTGTAGTGATACGGCGACTTCGGCCGCTTGTTCAGCACGTTGATCGCGTCGTTCGCGTTCAGTTTCTTGTCTCTGTAGAACTCGAACGCCGATCCGTGCGGCGTGTTCGTGCCCGATTTGGTCACAACGTTGATGACCGCGCCGCCGGCACGTCCGTACTCCGCCGAGTACGCGTTGGAGTTCACCTGGAACTCCTGCACCGCGTCCTGGCTGAATTGGTACGGCGCGCGCCCGGAACCGGTACGGCCGAGCGTCTGGCCGAAGAAGGTGTTGTTGTTGTCGGCGCCATCGACGACGAGGCTGTTCAGCGTGCCGCGCTGTCCAGCGAAGCTGATGTCGCCGGTGCGGACGTCGCGCGTGACCCCGGGTGTCAGCAGCGCAAAGTCGATGAAGTTCCGCCCGTTGACCGGCAGGTTCGCAATCG
>WNGF01005748.1_pt1 | contig 20171 bp, 16 predicted proteins | sample 5400641 | NCBI WGS metagenome assembly WNGF01 (sample SAMN13153371, study PRJNA577476) | soil metagenome | isolation source: 80 cm soil or saprolite under grassland replicate 2 | place: USA:California | collected 2016-06-15
CGATAAAAATTGCATCAATGATTTCCTGCTGTTTTTGGTTGCCATTATATTATGTTCCCTTTCTCTTGCCGTCTTCCACTTGGTGGGCAGGTGAGGTAGGAAAAGAACCCCGATATTTTGGGCAAATTATTTATCCGAATCTTGTGGCTGCAGGCTTATTTTTATTGTTTACTTTCATTGGGTTCTGGCTGGGGCATTCAAAAGACAGTTCTGCACAGGGCATACTAAGAAAGCCTCAATCAGCCAACAATCACGCCTAACATTGCGTTCGACCGGAGCCGGAGCCGCTTTCAGGTTCGCACTCAACCCGCAAAACTCAAACAGACACCCAAACACTTCTCGAACTCTCAACAGAGGCAAGATCAAGCATCCTTACCAAGTTTGGCTCACCAAACTTCATCATCACGGTAGTCGGCTCCACAAGAAATACCCCAACACCGCATAACGACAACCCCGCGAAACCCACCTCAGCGTCCGGACCCATACAAGAAGAAAAAGCCGCAATCCGCAAAAAATGTGTCGACTGCAACAAGGCCCGACGAGCATAGCGGGCGCTTGTCTTTATCACCCGAAAAAGATCCCGCGCCAGACCAATCCCTTACTTTCTATTGCACGGAACAACAGAGAACAGCGCATGCAGGACAGCATCACTCGGGACTTCGTCGCTCACCTGAAAGGAAAAATCGAAGATAACGCGAGCTTCGACAATCACCGGCTGACCAAGGAAGCAGACAGATTCTTCCGGAGCACGCAAGCTAACGCACCGTACACATCGCGCGAAGCATACGACGCGCTGGAAGCCGCCGCTAACCAGTGGTTGCTCCAAGAGCGAGCTAAAATCCTCATGCGCTCGCCGGCGGTCAAGGCCATTCAGGAACTGCGAACCTTCACCCGCCGTCTCCCCACACAATCAGACAAGAGTTATGAACAAATAGACCTACAGCAATTTAGCACACCACCCCCACTCGCCTACGTCGCAGTGCGATTGCTCTCGCCACAGCCCGGGGAGCTCATCATCGATCCGTCAGCGGGCACAGGAGGTCTGATAATCTGGGCCCATGCGACTGAAGCAAAGGTCATCTGCAACGAGATCGCGCCGCGTCGCAGGGCCCTCCTAGAACTGTTGGGCTTCGAAACCCATGCGGTGGACGCCGAACTGCTCGACGACCTACTCCCCGCCGACATCAAGCCCGCGGGGATCGTGATGAATCCCCCCTTCTCCACAACCCAAGGCCGCGACACCCGCCACGACACAATGTACGGGGCGCGGCATGTCGAAGCGGCCCTCCGCCGCCTCGAGAAAACCGGCCGCCTGGTCGCAATCACGAGCCCTGCGATGGCTACGTCGGCGTCACGCTTCACAGAATGGTGGAGGCGAATCGCCTGCGGCTACAACATTCGGGCCAGCGTCATCATCGGTGGCCGGGAGTTCGCCAAGTCAGGAACAGGAGTTGACGCCCACCTGATCGTGATCGACAAGGACGGCCCAACGCCCGGGAGCCATTGGGAAGAACAACTGGAGAACATCAAGCGAGGCCGATTGGATTCTCTCGAGGAGGCATGGGAAAAGCTCAAAAACTTGACCCTCCGCGAGCCACGGGAGCTCCAAGCGGCAGAAGACAAGCCACCCGCCCAAGTCTTTGTCCCATACTACGTGTCCCAGCTCGTCGGCGGGCGCCCTCACCCCGCCCTAGTTGTCGAATCGGCGTCAATGGCTGCCATCTCCCCGCCGATCATTACATACCGCCCCGTACTGCCGACACAAGTTGTGGAGGAGGGAGCGCTGTCTCTACTCCAGGTGGAGCGGATCATCAGGGCCGGACAGCGCCACGAACAAAGGCTGCCCGATGGCGCTAGATGCGGTTTCTACATCGGAGACGGGACCGGTATCGGGAAGGGCAGGTCTATTGCTGGGATCATCCTCGACAACTGGAACCAAGAGCGTAGGCGGATAATCTGGCTCTCATCAAGCAATACGCTAATGAACGCCGCAAGGGTGGATCTATCCGACATCGGCGCCGGAGACATTCCCCTAGACCTGATCAATAACTATCCGGCAACCGGCGAAATCACGCTTCTGGAAGGCGTCATCTTCTGTTCATATTCTACCCTGGGCGCAGAGTCGAAGAACGGCAAGCGAAGGATAGACCAGATTGAACGCTGGCTCGGCCCTGACGGGCTGATCATTATCGATGAGGCCTCCGACGCAATACATGGCGCGGCCGACGGCTCCCGCAATCCGACCAAGTCGGGGCAGGCGGTAATCGAACTGCAAAATGCGGATAAAAATCCCGAGTACCGCATTATCTACTCATCCGCCACAGGGGCAACCAAACTACGCGACATGGGCTACGCGACACGTCTGGGTTTATGGGGGCCGGGCACATCATTCCCAATAGGGTTCAGACAGTTTCTCAAGGAGATTGAATCTGGCGGGATCGGCGCAATAGAAATGCTCATACGCGATCTGAAGGCGCTTGGCTCATATCTCTCAGCCTCGATCGGGTTCGGCGTCTGCCCGAAAACGGGCAAAGTCGTCGAGTTTCGAGAAGTCAATCACGATCTCACACCAGAAGATAAAGAAATGTATGACCGCGCCGCCGCGGCATGGCAGCATCTGCTCAAAAACATCGGTGAGGCGATCAGGATAACGGGCAGCGGCCCACACAGGCATTCGCGGGTGATGAGTAGATATTGGGGCGCACAGCAGACTTTCTTTCTCCGACTTATCAGTGCGTTGAAAGTGTCAACGGTTATCACCGAAACTGAAAAGGCGCTCGCGGAAGGCAAATCAGTCGTGATTTCACTGATCGGGACAGACGAATCACAGACTCGAAAGCAAGTCGAACATGCGCTCGCGTCGGGGACGCCACTTGAAGACCTCGATTTGTCTCCACGCAGGATCATCACACAAACGATCGAACGGATTTTCCCAACCACCGTCCCGTTTCAGTGGGACGACAACGGCGAGCCGAAGCAAAGCCCAGAGGCCCTGGAAATAAAGAAACAGTTGCTCAATGAAATCTCTGCCCTCCACTTACCACAAAATCCAATTGATCGGATTATCAGTCACTTCGGCGAGGGCAACGTCGCAGAACTGACCGGGCGAACTCGGCGCCCGATACGCGACTCGAATACCGGCAAGCTCGCTTACAAGAAGCGGGCGCCCGAAGGCATCCCACTGAACCAGGCGAATAACTATGAGATGCGGCAGTTTCAAAGCGGCAAGAAGCGCATCGCAATAATTTCAGGCGCGTCCAGCAAGGGCATTTCGCTTCATGCGTCCAATCGCGAAGCAAACCGACAACGACGAGTTCATATAACCCTCGAAACCGCATGGTCACCCATCACCCAGATGCAGTTCTTCGGCCGAACCCACCGAAGCGACCAGGCCGTCCCACCCGAATTCGTCCTGGTCTCAACCAACATCGGCGGCGAAATGCGATTCATATCGACGATCGCGAGCCGGCTCAAACAGCTTGGCGCATTAACGAAAGGTGACCGCAGCGCCGCCGACTCTGGCGACTGGGGGAAATATGATTTCGAGTTGCCGGAAGGGCGGGAAGCGCTGAGGCTGATGTATCGAGGAATCCTGCAGGGTGACGACGTTCCCGGGCTCGACGACCCGAAGCAGACGCTGCGAGATATGGGGTTGGTGACAAGGGACTGCAAATGGAACGAGATTGTGGAGCGAGAAAATGACGTGCCTCATTTTCTCAATCGGCTCCTGGGACTCAACATAGACCTCCAGAACGCGATGTTCGGCCACTTCACCTCCACCTTCAACCGCGCAGTTTCAGCTGCAAAAGCCACCGGCACATTCGACGACGGCCTGACCGACATACACGCCTCCGCAATACATCTCGCCCACCCACCACATGTAGTGGCGACCGACACTATCACTGGCGCGGAAACAAAGCATTACGTTCTCGACGTGGACCAGACGACCCCCACACTGAGAATCGATGAAGCGGATAGAGAGCGCCAGGAGAAGGGCGGAGTCTTTCTTCGCCACATCAAAAAAGGCCATGTCATTCTTGCCCTGCCCTCACGTCTGCACACAGACCCGGACACAGGAGAGACGTACCAGACCTTCGCCGTCAAGCGGCCCGAAGGGGGGAAATGCACATACCTGTCGGAGGAAAAACTGACAAGAAAATTCACGGCGATCGATCTGGAAGATGCTCGTAGATGGTGGGTTAGTCGCTGCGAGGAACTGCCGGCCGTCGAAACGAAACAAATACACCTCATTGGAGGTGTGATCCTCGGGCTATGGCAAAGGCTGAAGGCCAAAGGCTCCGGCCTGCAGATTGTACGCGTAACCACACAAGACGGGCGGCGAATCGTAGGAGCGCAAATCCCGGAAGAGCAGGTAGGCGCGGTCCTCCGGGCTCTCGGAATCAAGCACACTCCCAGGTCCCCGAAGGAAATCTTCCACGCCATCCGGAGAGACTATTATGTGGCTGCGCTGACAACAGGCCTCAAGATCATTCGGACATTAGTTCGCAATGAGGAGCGAGTTGAAATCTTCGGCCTGAAATATAACCAGCACGCGTCTCTACGTAACATAGGGCTAATTGAGGAATCCTCCCGGGGGTACAGCCGCTTCTTTATTCCAACTGAACCGGAGGCCGGCGTCGCAGTCTTAACCAAATTACTCAAAGCCTACCCACAGATCAAATCAGCCGAAGAAGCGAAAGAAGATGATGCCAGGACAACGGAAGAGCTCGAGGCAGAGGTCGAAGCGCCAACCATCGATCTGAGGACCTGGTTGATCTCGCCCAAGGGAACTCCCCCAATAATATCTGTGAACAGCCCAGTCGAGCCCGCCCGCGCGCGCGCCACCCACGGAAGCTGACATTCTCCGAGCCTCAAGATAGAGAATCAGTCAATTACCGCGTGCTGCCGACTTTTCAGGAAGCGAGTCCACGTCATTGATGGGCGCCGCCGCATCAGCGGTCTTGGTAAAAGCAATCTATTCAACAATGACTGCCAACAAGAGGAGAAAACCAGATGAAACATTTCACGTATCGCGAGAACCCCAGGGGTAAGGCAATACTGGGAATGCAGATAATATGGATAGGGCGGGACGCCTCACTAAAATATGGCGATCCCGCAAACAAAATTCCGAAAAAACGCCTGCCTGTTTACGCGCAATCCCTTGCGGAGAAGCTATTTCATATTGGTGGTGACCGGATCGCACTTGTCGCGGAGGATGACGGGATTGTAGACCCAGGAGATTTGTCAAAGGCGGGAAAGCTGGTCGAGGTCTCCCGCACCACGCTGCGGAAGGGCGCGCCGAACGAATGCCATCACAACTCACTGCGGCTCTGGAAGACCTGCCCGAAATACCGCTTCGCGACTGGCTACGCCTTGAGCGACGACGGCATCTGGCGCAGACATTCGTGGCTACTCAATGGTACGCAAACCACGATTATCGAAACCACCGAGAAGCGCGCCGCATATTTCGGGTTTGTCTACCCGCCCCTTGCGGATGTCCGCGAGGCGATACGTAAGCCAGGAACGGAGGATGTGCCTGGAATGCCTTTTGCGAAGCTGGCGGAGGCAATGTTCAAGGTGGATGATTAGCGATTCTGACTCAAGTCTGGGTAAGCAGAGCATCAGATCGGCTCGGTCAAGTGGACCTGCCTGCCATCCTCAAAGGCCAACCCAAAAACCAGAAGGAACAGTCACCTACTCCATCTAAACGCAATGTCAAATCAAGAATCTGAACCTGTCATTTACCTTCAAGACAATGAGATGTTGGGGAGAGCAGGATGCGGGTGCAAGCTCTTCTTCGAGGACGAGAGAGGGAACCCCGCATTCACTTACTGCAAAGCACATGAGCAGGCCCTAAACCCGGCGGCAATCGAAGCCACGACGTTCGCTTTCGATCATGCGGAAGCCAAAGGGGAGATCAGAGTCATTCGTGAACCGTATGGCCTGGCAATCTATGTAAATGGCGCCTGCCTGGCGCTGATCGACCTGTTCAACCTAGCAACCAAGGGAGAGCTCCAAGTTAACGCGGCCCCAAATCAAGGCGAGGACAAATGCCGAGCGACAGAGTACAGCAAGAGTCCCATGAATTTTCGACAGATTGTCATATACAACTGCAACCCGAACGACGAAGTCATCCCAGCCGCACGCATCCGATGGCTGGACGGCCGGGCGACAATCGAGTCAGACCACCACAGCTCACAAAGTAACACCAGACTGGGTCACTGCGACGAGAGGCAGTCACTAACCGCCGGCAATGAGAACGCGGCGCAAGCCGAAAATCGGTAGCTGGCCGCAACTGAGTCCACTGGGGACGCAGCAAAGGGTCAAAAGCCACCGACAGACTGATAAGGAGGAAGGGAAAAAGATCATGCAGAAGATTGAATTCACTCGAGCAGTAAAGCCAAGGCACCTCAAAATGACCATCGAAGGCTTACCCGGAACCGGCAAAACCTTCACCGCCCTCTCAATCCTCACTCACCTAACTGAGGGCGGCCGGATCACCGTACTCGACACGGAAAATGGGCGCTCTGGCGAATACATCGGGGAAACGACAAAAGACGGTGTCGTCCTGAACTATGACACATGCATTATTCAGGTGGCCACACCCGAAATGGTCATCGAAGCGCTAAACGTGGCTGAGAGGAATCGCTACAACGCCATCATCATTGACACATTCAGCGCCGAATGGGCCGCAATCCTCCAGGAAAAAGATGAAATCGTGGGGAAGAAGTCAAGCAATGACTTCACGGTTTGGGGATCTCTTTCACCACGACATGCCCGGGTCATCAGCGCAATCAATGCGGCAAACCTTCACGTCATAATGACAATCCGCTCGAAGATCGGACACGAGATGGTCCCGATCGAACTGGAAAACGGCAGGAAGACCCATGAAGTGGTCGAGATTGGCCTACAACCCATACAGCGTCCGGAGACTCCATATGAATTCTCCTTCCGCGGAGTCATCGATCATGCTCACGATATGAGATTCGCGAAGAGCCCCTGCCCGGAACTATTTGAGAAGGCCTTCAACAGACCTGGGAGGGAAGTCGCCACAGTTTTAAAAGACTGGCTCGCAAAGGGTGGACAGTTAACACCCCCGGAGGAACTGAAAAGGCTATGCCGACTGAAGGGCTACAGCGACCCCCAGCTCGCTAGGTTCCTCGCCCAGTGCTGGGATGTCAAGGCGACCGACTTGGCAGACATGTTATCAAGCGCCTCACCCGACCAAATAGAAGCGGCGCGCCAAAAGCTTGTGAATGCGCCACCAAATGTAGCGTATTCATCGAATTGAAGTTCAACAAGACAATTCCGCTCATTCCTAAGCAACAATCCAGATTATCTCGACTTGCACTTCCAGCCGGAGATTCCGCACACAGACTAAGGCAATAAGAGCCGACAACCTATATCGTGCCCCTTGACCATGTGTTAAAGCCGGAGGGGTCCCTACGGATTTCCGTCGCAGAAAAATCAGGGCCGAAAGCAGTCTTCATGCCGATGATCGCACCGGCGCCAACCCGGCCGCCGGCTACATTCTGTCGATGATAACTTGAAGGAGTGAGCGGATGGAGAAGAATGCTAAAGGTCAAAGACCATACGACGCAATCAACTTCGATGAGATGCCGCCACAGATGGCCGAGCTCGTTCGGGCGCTGATACCATTCGCCGAAATGGACAGACCCGGAGAAATTCCTACAAGCGGCCCGGGCAGCGATGAGAATTTACAGGATGTCCTCGAAAACCCGGCGCTGATACGCGGACGCTCATCCGATCTGACCCTGCTGACCAATGGAGACTTTCGCCGTGCCGCGAAAGTAATATTCGATCTGACCGGGGCCGTCCCAGACTCCTACTTCAGCTATGAGATCGAATTCAAGTAACTGATCTGAGCGCCAGTCTGACAACCTTTGCGCCAGTGGGGGGGGCTATCCTTCTCCCCGCCACAGGGTGAGATCCAGTAGCCTCGGCTTGATCCAGGACATTCGCACTCGAGGACGCAAAAGGTAGAACGGATAATGCGCCGCTAACCAGGCACTCACCGCAGCGGGAAATCTTAAACTGAGAGGCAAAGACATGACGTTTGGAGTCATAATCATTTTCACGGACGGCTGCCGAGCGTTGTTGCGCAACCAAGAGTTTTTTCGCTACACGGACACGAACAACCTGATCGCCTTCGGCCACTGGGGCGCCACCCGCCGGCGCAAGCTGGCGGCGCAATTGACGCTCCAGGAGGCCCAGAGCTGGGTAGACGATCTCCACCGCAAACCCGCCCACATGAAGTACCGAGGCGTCCATGACGCTGAAGTCGTGGCCATCAAGAAGGTCAATATGGTAAGGAGCCAATATTGGAAGCCTCTTTGCGCTCCCCATAACCCACAACCGCGGCAGCGCAAGAAATAGAGAAGGTTATCTTGACATCTTCTCAATGCAAGTCTGATGGCAGTAGACGGAGATTCCTACACCGAACCCGCGTCAAATAAGAGGAGGGAGGGAAATTCATGCAGTTACGATTGCCAATAATGCCGACGTCAAGAATTCGGATAAGAAGAACTCGGGTAAAGAAAATCGGGCAGACCAGAGCATGGATTATTGGTTGGTTTCTGCATAACGCCAACAGCTCACCGCCGGCGATCGGGCGCAAAGAGTTCTATGCGATGAAGGAACGAATCCTGAATCGTTATGGCACTCCTGGCAGCCCCGAGTTCCAACACTTCGAGAAGAAAGATTGCTTTCATTGCTGGTCATCTCGTCACTGTTGTGATTGCGATGATTACGGTAAATGCTGTCGATGCGATGGTACCGGCATCTTTTTGCCGGAAGTTTGGGTGAGTCTGATACCCTGGACGCTTGGCGGATTTAGCTTTCATTGCCCCGCAGAAAGGCATTACGAGCTACCTGAAGGCCGCACGGCAAAATACGAGGGGAAAATCACCCATGGCATCAAACCACACCACCTTCCGGAAGAATGCCAAATGTGGCTTGATCTGTTTTTTAACACACGGCAGTTTATTCAAAACCTCGGCCGCAGCCCTTTCTACGGCAAACTCAGTATCAAGCGCCCGCTGGTCAGCTTGAGCGCGATCGCGCATATATTACGATTTGATCGCTGGCGCTTACTCCAAGCGATATTGCCGCATCGGCTTTATTTGCGGCTAAAGCGCCTCCATGATGAAGCTCAACACGGGGATGAACTACCATTCTAAATTCGAATACGACTGGTCAGATACTCGTGTCCCTGCGGCGCCACGGTAAAGGTAAGAAATCGGATGCGCCACGGCGCCGCAAGGACGTGCGCCATTAGGAAGCGGTCTTGATCGTCAAAAACCCAAAATCAAGCTCCCGCTCTGAAGGCAGGCGTTCATCCAGATCTGCCCGGCCTGAAATTATTGGGCGGGGCGCAAGCTGTGGAAAAGTCTATGCTCAAAATCGTCAATGGCAGCCTTTTGGATTCCGATAGCCAGTACATCACGCATCAATGCAATTGTTACTCGCGGCGCGGCGCGGGGCTTGCGGACACTATTTTCAAAGCCTTCCCCTGGGCCGATGTCTACTCAAGTCGTTCCGAGCGTGGTAACGACGCTTCTCTTTTCGGCTCAATCACGGTTCATGGCGATCCGAAGCATGGCCAGCGATATGTCATCAACATTTACGGCCAGCTCAAGCCGGGGAAGCCATCGCCAGGCCGGGACTCCGCCGCATCGCGTCTTGAAGCCTTCGGCAAAGCGCTCAATCAGATCGCGGAGGCGCCTGAATTAGAGTCGATCGGATTCCCTTACGGGATAGGCTGCGGTCTGGCCGGAGGTGATTGGGGCAAGTATGAAAGACTCCTGGAAGGCTTCGCAGAGCGAGCCGACGAAAGGGGCGTAGCTGTCACTCTCTACCGCCTTAGACAGTAGCGGCGCCTTGTGAAGTGAGCGAATATGGCTTGGGTCAGCGTGGAAGAAAGAATGCCAATTTTCAGCGTTGAGGTGTACGTCCACGGCGCATTCACCCCCGACAATGTCCCGAAGCCGAAGGCGAGGGCTGTCGACCCATGCACCCCCAGGGCCAAAGTCACTGGGCCTTGGGAATCAAATGAGTGGCGAGGTCAAACAGGAATCACACACTGGTGGGAAGAAGAAGCAGGGTCAGCCATTCGGTCATAATCAACGCCACAGATCGAAACCGACAGCAAACAACACAGGACTGATTCCCAGCCCACGCGCAACCTCCTACCTCATATCTGCACAATCAGTCCAGCGACGGCTCAAATTCGGCGGTTCGAGGTAACAAGGAATAGCAACATGGCAGGTCCAGCGCTGAAATCAAAAGGCGACAGCGATGAAGACTGCGCCGCTAAGGAGAGTCCAGGTCTTAACAATTTATCCATCAGAGAACAAAACGGACTTGCGGCATGGGCGCGCCGGATGCGACGCAGGCGCAAGAAGTGGTTCAACATCGAAGCCATCTGCGCCGCGTCGGCCGCCGAAAACTATGTCGCCGGCTGTTACGCCGACCAAGAGGTGGCCGTGTTACGCAGTCCGCGCGGCCACTGCATCATTCACCCCTCCGCAAAACATCCGGGCAAATACCAGGTGACATATTGCAATGACTCCGGCTTTCTCAGCGACTCAACCTTCGATTCAGTCCGGGCTGCTGTCAAACAGAGCCTCATTGAAGGCTACCGAGTTAGGCTGGAGCAAAAGGACGCCGAGGCGCTAATGCTGGCCACAGTCGAAGCGGAAGCTCAATACCAGCTAAATTTCCGCAACAATCTCAGCAATACGAGTCATAGCCTGGAGCCATGATGTGTTGATTGACTACAGGACTGCGGAAATGATCGCCGCACAAAGAAAAAGAAGCTGTCAACAACGACCGAATTCTAGACAGGGCCGTACACGGGTTCCGCAAGGCGAAGGCGATCAATAGCTACGGAAGCGAACCAAACCTCGGCGAGCGTCGCAGGACCGCGCCCGGCAACTCGGAAAGGCATGCCCTGCGTCGCTGAAAAAGTTCTGTTCCCGGGAATACTCTCTCGGACAGAAGCTTGACGCAGTGGCCGGCCTGATCATCAATGCATTCCAACAAGGAGAATCTGAATGTCAGGCGTGGCCGAATTGCGAGTCCCGGCAATCGAAGTGAGGCAGAGGGTGGACCGCGTGCTCTACAGTTTCGCCATTGATGGCAAACTGATCTCGTCCTTCGCGACTGTCTCTCGCCTCCGCCGAGACGACGGTAAAGGCCTCAGCGGTTATCAGCGCCCAGAAGCGCTTTCCCATATAGCAGAGATCCGGAATTATCTCGAAAGCGAGTCTCCGATGGTCCCCAACGCCGTCGTAATTGCTTTTGACTCCCGCCTTCGGTTTGAGCCATCTATGGACGTCGTCGCCCCGCTCCATTACACAAGAGTCGGCTCTCTCGTCATTCCGGTCAATACCGACCTTGCAGCCGAGGATAAACCAGGCCTCATCGTGGACGGTCAACAGCGTCTGGCAGCGATTCGCGAAGCCGAAATTGAATCGTTCCCGATCTGCGTTACCGCGTTCATCACCAGTGAAGTCCGCGAACAGACTGAGCAATTCATTCTGGTCAACTCCACCAAACCACTGCCGAAGGGATTGATTTATGAGCTGCTCCCGAGCACTGAGGTCGCGTTGCCGAATTTCCTTCGCCGCCGCCGTTTCCCTTCTTACTTGCTTGACCTTCTCAACCACGAAGAAAATTCTCCACTTAAAGGGCGCATTCAAACTCCGACAACTCCAACGGGGAATATGAAGGACAATTCCATTCTCAAGATGTTGGAGAACAGTTTGAGCGACGGGGTTCTTTATCGCTTTCGTTACACGACGAACGGCGCCGGCGACGTAGACAGCATTATGACCGTGTTGAGGAATTACTGGGGGGCAGTCAGAAAGTTGTTCGATAAGGCCTGGGATTTGCCGCCACGTCGCTCCAGGTTGGTGCATGGGGCAGGAATCATCAGCTTGGGGTTCCTGATGGACGCAATCGCCGAGCGTCATCGCCGAATTACCATTCTGACCGAAGACCAGTTCGCCGCCGACCTTGAGCCTTTGCGGGAGGTCTGCAGGTGGACTGACGGTTATTGGGATTTCGGCCCCGGCTGCCAGCGCAAGTGGAATGAGCTTCAAAATACATCGAAGGATATACGGCTGCTTTCAAATTACCTGCTCGCGCAATACAAGAGCTTGGTCTGGAATCAAGATAAAACGGGATCAAAGAAAGCATCATTCCCCTAACCAGATCTTTGCTGAAATGTATGCCGAATACGTGCAGAGGCCCTGATTGCGGGACACAACTCAGAGCGCTTTACCGAGTAGACTAGCAGAAAATCAACACCGTTAATCCTGGTAGACAGACAAAGCGCGCATCAAATTTAACGGACGATTTAAACATTATGAGGGAAGTGAGAAAAAGGTCACGAGTTTTACTTCTATTCTTCGCCACACTTATGCTCAGTCCCATTCTATTGGTCGCATTCGCTAACATAACTGCGCTTCAGCGCAGAGTTGTTGGCATAGGAATCCTGCTCAGTTGTTGTGTATTTTGGGTGAGCATGAGAGTAATTAGGAATAGGAATTGATAAATATACACCCAGAAGAGCTCAGGGGAAGAAAGGCCGACTCGTTGTAAATCGAAGAAAAATGAGAACTCGGTTTCTTCAGCCAGCGAAGTAACCTCCGTCCCCGCCCCGACACCACAGCCTCCAACCGCCAACGCCGCCGGCGCCCTCCACGGAAGATCTGAGCTGAAAGCAAGAGCGCGCGATGACTACGGGCAATTAATCCACCACACAAACAAGCGCCAGATTCGCCCCATCAACCTTTCCGGGAGGAGATAATGGTCGAACGAAAAAGACGGCTATTAAGCGCCGCAGTTCTATGGCTCATCGAAACCGCCGTCGGCCTGCTGCGTGGGGTGATGCGCGCCGGGAAACTGAAACCGCTTGCGAAAAGCATGCTCGAGGAAGCTCTCAGCCAGGGGCACACCTCCATGCCTTTGAGGGATCTCGCCCTGACCATTTGCTCACAAAACGAAGGTATTGCCGAGCAAGAAGTAGGCTGGGCGCTCAGGCGGCTACATCACCAAGGCGTCATCACAATCAGAGGCCTCTCAGCCTCTCTACCACATGTGGCGCAATCTGAAGAAACCATCGCCCGCGGCCTCCTATACGTTGGGAGGGATTCCGAGAGAGTCGATTCACGCCTGCTCACGGCCTGGATCGCCGACCAGGGCGATCGCTTAAATAACGAACAACGAGCAGCGCTGAGCATTCTGACGACGGCGCCAGTCACAATCCTAACGGGCGGGCCTGGCACAGGGAAGACTTCGCTAATCCAAGCCTTAACGGCCATACTCGAGCAAGCCAAGCACCAAGTTCATCTCGCCGCGCCGACCGGGCGCGCCGCGGCCCGACTTTCAGAGGTGACCAATAGGCCGGCACAGACATTACATCGTCTTCTCTACGGGCACAGCCGACAACGAGCGCTCAGGCATTTAACCCAGCTTGGCGAAGAAGCAATCATCATTGATGAGGCTTCAATGCTCGACGTCTTTATAGCCGCGCGGCTTATTAAATTCTGCACGCCACGCACGAGACTGATACTCGTCGGCGACGCAGACCAACTGCCACCAGTACAGCCAGGACAAGTATTCCATGACCTGATCGAGAGTGGCCAGATTCCAATCGTCAAATTAACATGGGTTTACCGGCAAGCAGAAAACAGTGTGATCACTTCAGCGGCAAGAGAAATTAAAGCCGGTGTCGTTCCCTCATTACCGGCGCCTGGATCCACAAAATCCGATTGCTATTTCATCGAGGCCGACTCACCCGCCCAGATCAAGCAACTGGTGACGACCGCAGCCACAAGCAGTTTGCCCAAGCGGTGCGGGGCCGACCCTCATCGCAATGTCCAGGTATTGACACCTATGAATGAAGGCCCTCTCGGCACACGCGCCCTCAACAAATTGATCCGACAATCACTCGACCGGCGCGCAGCGAGGCCAACTTCAGTGTCAGTGCGACAAGCCCATGACTTCCGGCCGAATGACCGAGTAATCCAGGTTGAGAATGACTACGAGTTGGGTGTTTTCAATGGAGAATGCGGCATTGTCGAGGAAGTAGCTGAGAAGTGCGTAACAGTCGGATTCAACGGGCGACGAGTTAAGTACACACAAATTCAATGTAAGCAACTATCACACGGTTACGCCATTACCATTCACCGCTCACAGGGTTCGGAGTACCCCTTCGTAATTATTCCGATCCATGAGAGTCACAGCAAGATGCTGTCTCGCCAGCTTCTATACACCGCCCTTACCCGGGGCAGACAGATGGTCGTCTTCATCGGGTCACAGCGCGCGTTAACGCAAGCGATCAGCGCCCAAGGTAAGCGCCACACCGGGCTCAAAGACTTGATCTGCGCGACCTCAATACAAAGAGCCACAGCGCAGAGCGTGGGCAGAAGCGTCTCCTGACAAAATTCACAACATTTGGCGGAGAACACCCTCAATAAAATCAACTTAATCCCAGAACTGAAATCAATCGAACCCCCGTAAGAGTAGGATGCGGGTTAGCCGGAGGGAACTGGAAGTACTATGGGAATCTATTCGGTGTTTCGCCGGCTTAAATCAGGATCGCCGGACGAGTGCTTGAATCAGTTCGGAACATGTAGGAAGACCTGAAGACGGATCCAAAAAAGCGGATCCCCACTCACAAAAGCGCATGCGGTCTTCATGAGGTTAAGATAAACGGCAAGTCCTCGGTCACTCCGTTCTACAGTCGTGACCGAATACTTGTTTTCCCACTCTACAGGGCAAAAACACTTGGAGGAAACGACAATGCGAATAAAGCTAACAAGCATCATGGCGGTTCTCACCGCCTTTCTATGCTCCACAGCCACATTCCCCCAGAGGGGAGTGGCGATCACACAAGAGAATGCCTCTGGAGCGACGAAGGTCGCCATCACCAACAACAAATTCGAGCCTCAGACAATTACTGTCAAGTCCGGTTCAGAAGTCACATGGGAAAATAAGGAAGGAACCCACGTTGTAACGGCGGATGATGATTCCTGGAGCTCTTCCACACTCACAGCGGGAAAGACTTTCAGTCGCAAATTCGATAAGCCAGGCGAATATCCCTACTATTGTAATTTTCACGGTAGCAAAGGCGGGCACCAAATGTCAGGCGTAGTAAAGGTCACACGTTGATGCTCAACAGGTGAAGCGTCGCCAACAACCAGGCGGGGAGCGGCTCTACGAGCGCGCCGTCCCCGCCATCCCCTCTCTCTGCCGCGCCGGCGGTTTATATGCTCATGAGCTTGCGGCGAGCTGTCTTGACAGGCTTATGAAAAAAAATCAAGACGGCTCGCCGCAAGCTCATGTAAGAAATCAGATGCGCCGCCGCGGGGTCGCAAGGACGCCCCTCACTTGAACTTGAAGAACGTCACTCGCTCGCTACCGTCGTTCAACCTTACGATCAACTGGCGGCACGTCCCCGCCCACGACTCCTCGGTCTTCCAAACGTAAGTGTAGGTGTCGCTCTCCGCGTCATAGCTCAGACTGCTTCCACCGGCCGTGACCGTCTGTTCGATCTCACTCGCGGGCGCGCCGTCATTGCACATGATCTGTTGCGACGCGGGGACTTGTCCCCACTCAGTGAGAATTTGACGGGGATGGCGCGGCCGGCGTTGACCACATTGACCGTCGGCGAGTTGTCGACCGGCTGGAAGAAGCCGCTGAAGTTGTAGCGCACCGTCACCGTGAAACTGCATGTCGCTTGATTGTTCGCGGCGTCCGTGGCTGTTACGTTGACGGTGGTTAGGCCGACGGGGAAGACCGTGCCTGAGGCCTGGCTGGTGGTGATGATCGGCGACGCAGTGCAGTTATCGGTGGCCGTTGGCGCCGGGTAGTTGACCACCATCCCTGTGTCCGTCGTGTTCGGCGGCAAGGTCACAACAACATTCGCTGGGCAAGCGATGACGGGCGGAATCCTCTCCGGAGTGACTGTGACATTGAGTGTGGCTTCGGCGAATAGACCGCCGCTGTCGGCGACACGCAGGGTGAAGCTGGCGTTCGAGGCGCCGCAGTCCGCTCCGACGCTGGCCGTGACCTGGCCTGAGGCATCGACGTTAATTGAAGAGACAGTCACGCCATTGACCGTCGCGCTCGCCGCATCGTTGACAGTCACGGTCAGAGTGTTGAGAGCGTCTTCGACATCGTTGACCTGGGCGATGGGGCCAATGGAAGCGGGAGCGCCTTGCGTCCGGGACACATTGGCGGCCGTAATCGCCGGCGGAACGTTGGCGGCCGACGTAAACACATAAACCGAGCCTACAGGGAAGCGCGGCTGCGTTACGCGACGGTCACCCTTCGCGCCGACCATGAGCGTCTCCCCGCTGATTGCCACCGAACTGCCGAACTGGTCGCCCACCTCCGCGTCCGATGGAACCAGATTCTGCCGCAGGGTCCAGACTGGGCCGCTACGCGTAAAGACATAGGCCGCGCCTTGCTGAGGGCCCGCTGCGCCGGCGGCTAAAAACGCGCCGACCACGGCAGTATCGCCGCTGATCCCCACCGAATACAAAGACATAGGCCGTGCCTTGCTGGGGATCCACTGCGCCAGTGCCGAACGACGCGCCGACCACAACTGTATCCCCGCTGATCGCCACCGAATCGCCGAACAGCTCAAATGGTCCGGGGTCCGAGGCGAGTAGTATCTGCTGCTCGCTCCAGATTCCGCCGCTACGTACAAAGACATAGGCCGCGCCTTGCCCGAAGCTCGCTGCGCCATCAAAATAATTCGGCGCGCCGATCACCAATGTATCCCCGCTGATCGCCATCGAATCGCCGAAAAAGCTTGCAAATCTTGCATCCGGGACCGAGACCTCCAGCTTCTGCGTCTGGGTCCAGACTCCGCCGCTGCTGCGAAGAAAGACATAGGCTGCGCCTTGATCAACGTCCTGTGCGCCACTGGCAAGCACCGCGCCGACGACGATCGTATCGTCGCTGATCACCACCGAGTTGCCGAACCCGTCAAATTGCGCCGGGTCCGAGGCCTCCAGCTTCCGCTGCTCGCTCCAGACTCCGCCGCTGCGTACAAAGACATAAGCCGAGCCTTGCTGGAGGCCCAATTCGCCAGGATCACCCGGCGCGCCGACGACGATCGTATCCCCACTGATCGCCACCGAGGCGCCGAACCTGGAATCTTCCGCAGCGAACGAGGGCTCCAGCTTCTGCTGCTGGGTCCAGGCTCCGCCGCCGCTGCGCACAAAGACATAGGCCGTGCCTTGATCGATGCCCGCTGCGCCGTCATGAAACTGCGCGCCGACCACTGCCGTATCCACGCTGATCGCCACCGCCCCGCCGAACCCGGCAAGTGGCGCCACGTCCGAGGCCCCCAGCTTCTGCTGCTGCTTGAAGGTCGAGTCGATCGGCGTCGGTTGAGAGTATGTCTGAAAACTGAAATCGAAGGCCGGTTCCACAATTCCCTGGATGATAGCCGCTCCTCTGGAGTAACCGCCATCGGCGCGAACCCATGCATGTGTTGTTTTAGTAGCTTGTAATTCCAGTATGTAAGTGTTTCCCGGTGTGACCATAAGAGGGGATGGAAAGTCGAAGTGCGTCAGGCCACAAGCGAAAGGCGGTATATTAGGGCATGGCGCAACCAATTGAGACGTGGTGGCTAAGACCGGTGAGGCGAGGCTTCCCTCTCGAATGTTTACAGTGAGGGTGTCAGATCCTTCATCAATAGCCAAACTAAGATTGACATCAACGGCGACTAGGATAGGTTGAGACGGGGTGAATTCTTGAGCCACTGGCCCGTTAGCTAATATTTGGCTACCGCCTGCCCCCACAGGATTGCTTTGGTCTACATTGCCATGGGCAAGAACGTCGCCAATCATAAACGGGGCGACGGCGCCAATTATCAGGATCAAGGCTAAGACTGTGACTGTTGAACTATGTGCGAATATCTTGTATTTCATTTTGTCAACTCCTAAGACTATCTGTGGTGTACCCAAAAATTAGACAAAAAGTCTAGTTGGCTTTTTGTCAAAGTCTGTAGTTTCTCCGGACTGCTGGGAGGAGGGATGAATACTGACCCAACGAAAGCTCACGTTTTGCTGAGGTGGCTATCCAAGGGCCACTCCGATCGAAGCTCCGAAGTGCGCCACGGAAGGTATGGCAGAAGTATTAATCTCGATATAGCTTGAGAAGATCAACGTACGCATCAATCCTGCGGTCTCGAAAAAAGGGCCAATACTTGCGTTTCCAATCAATGATGCTGAGATCGCTTTCGGCCATCAGGACGGCTTCTTCCGTATCCCCCGCTTTCGCTATAATCTCTCCCCAAGGGTCGGCGATGAAACTTTGTCCCCAGAATTGAATCCCGTTCTGTGGGTTTCCGTCCGGCGCCGGCTCGTATCCCACGCGGTTGGCGGCTACGACATAAACGCCGTTGGCGATGGCGTGCGAGCGCTGGATCGTCTCCCACGACGAATGCTGGCGCTCGCCGTATTCGGCCTTCTCGCTGGGGTGCCAGCCGATCGCGGTCGGGTAGAACAGAATCTGCGCCCCGGCGAGCGACGTCAGCCGCGCCGCCTCTGGATACCATTGATCCCAACAGACGCAGACGCCGGCGCGCGCGTAACGAGTGTCGAACGATCTGAACCCCAGGTCGCCCGGAGTGAAATAGAACTTTTCATAATAGAGCGGATCGTCCGGTATGTGCATCTTGTGATAGACGCCGGCCAGGCGGCCGTCGGCATCGATCACAACGGCGGTATTTTGATAAAGCCCCGGCGCGCGGTGTTCAAACATTGACCCGATAATGACGACGTCGCGCGCGGCCGCCAACTCTGTGAGCAGTTGGGTGCTCGGCCCCGGAATCGGCTCGGCCAGATCGAAGTTTGCGCGGTCCTCGCTCTGGCAGAAATAGCGCGAGCGGAACAACTCCGGCGTCGAAATCACGTGCGCGCCCTGACGTGCAGCTTCCTCGATGCGTGCGAGACACTTGTTCATATTCTCGCGGGGATCGTCTCCGCAACTCATCTGAATCAGCGCCACGTTGACTTTATTCATACGGTCTTACTAACACCGACTTAATGTACTCTCGTATCTCTTTCCATACGCCTTGCGGGAGGATACCCCAAGTTGCTTAAAGCGCTCCCCTTGTTATCCCTGGGGATAAAATCCAGCCTTTATCCGTTCTCTCAAAGGTAATCCATTCGTCGAGGTTTCTATTGGTTTCGCCGATTTTGACGCTGGCGATGATATGCGCTCTGTATATGGGCACGCGATTTACCTCCGATCGCTGAGAGTCGACGATCGAAAAGCTGTTAAAGCTCATCCGCTCAACAGCCTCTTTGAGCGCGTCCAGATTGGGACGCGGCGCCCCGGGGATGAGACGCGGCAGAGCTCTCCAACCAAGCTCTGTCCCCACGCGGGTCTTAACTACGGTCAGATACTGCTCCTTGATAAACTCCTCTGGAGGGGGCGCATTATGATAGTAGCCGACGGCAATCCAGGACGTTGCGCCTATCCCGAGTAAGATCACCAACGCTTCAATCATCCAAAGTGGTTTGGCCAATATTGTTGAAATCAAGTTCTTCATAGGGACTCTATTATCAATATTTTCAACCCGATGCTTGTTTTAGAAGTTCCTTGAAACGCTGAAAGGACACGAGATAATATCCATTGGCATAGCACGACGCAGGTAAGTATTGAGCTGGTCATCAAGCCTTGTAAGGGTGTGGTAACCCTTTATCATTGCGCCATTTGAGGAGCGGTCGAGGTCGCCGACCTCGACTGGGGCAGTTGCGCTCCTCCGGCTATTATCTTTAGGCCTCCGTGGGCTTCAGACTGGAATAACCGGCTTTTAAAACGCCCTTAGTAGCCTTGAGTCCAGCCTACTGTCCACGCTCAAATCGACTCTCCAATAACTAATGTTAGAATCGGAAATGCATTTCATGTAGATATGGACTTATTACCGAAACAGGGGTTGTCGGAAGATAGTTGGGTAAACCCGAAGTAGACGACGGATAATACGTGAACATCAAGAAGGCGCGGGGCCTGTTGACGAAGAATGCGAAGATCAGCGCCGCCGTCTTTCGCACCGACGAGGATGGGCGGACTGTCTTGAAATTGACGCTGCCTCCGGACGCGCTGGCCGACATGGCCGT
>WNGF01004242.1_pt1 | contig 20170 bp, 15 predicted proteins | sample 5400641 | NCBI WGS metagenome assembly WNGF01 (sample SAMN13153371, study PRJNA577476) | soil metagenome | isolation source: 80 cm soil or saprolite under grassland replicate 2 | place: USA:California | collected 2016-06-15
GCGCTGATCGCGACGTACAACCTCATGGTGCAAGTCGCGAACGTGATCGCTCAGTTCGGCGCGTGGATCTGGAATGGGATCGTCGGAGCCGCGCAGGCCGTCGCGAGCGCGGTGCAGGCGGCGGGGAAGGTGCTTGGGCAGGTACTTGACTGGGTAGTCGCCTATGTGACAAATCTGCTGAAAACCCTTTTCAAGCCGGTGCTGGACGCCATCGAGCAGTATCTGGCAAGCGTGCGGGCCACCGTTCAAGCCGCGACGGTCGAGCTTCAAGGGACAAATCCAAGTCCCGACGAACATGCTGACCGCGCGGCGCAAATCGTTACTGGGCTCCTCCTAGGAGGAACCTTCCTCTTGTTCTTGGCGCTTGCAATTGCCCTTCTGACCGTCGATGTTGCGGCGAAGCCCATAACCGCGCTCGCGGGTCTCGTCGTACCGTTGGTCACGAGCGTGGCGATGGGACTTATCCTCGGAGCGGTCGCTGTTGGCCTCTTCCCAATAAGTAATGCGGATACCGGCAATTCCCCAGACAATGTCGACTTCATCCCCGAGTTCGTGGTCGATTATATTCCCGTAACCGCCTGGTGGGACACCCGGGCCCCGCTTACCTTTGGCCGATTCGCGATTACGGTACTGATAATCCTGGTCCGTTATTTTGTGCTAGATGACCCTGTCGGCATATCCGCGATAGCGGAGTCTATGCTCTTGTCGATTACCGGGCTAATCCTGTTTGTTGTATCACCCCAACTGCAAGGTCCGGCTGGCCTAGTTGGCACGGGGGTTGGCTTTGCACTCACATTGCTCGGGTTCATCAGGGTCGCTCTCGGTGCTCGCCTCAAAACGATTGCCCCCTTAGTCTACTACGTGGCACTAGCCCTGCAATTACCTCTGTGGCGATGGGAGGTTTGTCGGTCGCAAGACTGGGGTGATGACTTGACCCAACTCACGACCGATCAGGAGAAGCGGATCGCAGAGCTGCGATTCCGCGTGAGGTACAGCTTGGTATTCGTTCTCCTGATGTTCGGAATTGGGATAGCCTCGCTTGCCGACTTTCTGAACACATTCTATGGGACGGGTTGGGATCCTCTGGAAATGCGAAAGTTGCAGACGGATCCGACAAGCCTGGCTATCGTCGTGATACTGGTCGCAGCGACCTTCGTGCTCGGCATTTGGAAGACATTCTCGGCAGTCTTCGCGCGCCGCAATCTGCGGTCACAACTCCGTGAATGATGGAATATGGACATCGAGGCGGTCGGAGACACACTCGCGGACAACGAATACGCGACGAAAGGCACGAGCCCCGTCCTCGCGGACACGGACCGGGACGGGGCGCGGGACGACGTCAATCGTGTACCGCTCGGCGACGCGCTCCTCGAAGTGCGGATCGATTCGACGTATGTCGCCGGCTCGGACCCGCTCGACCCCTGCTGTTGACTCTCGACCCGTTCGCGCAGTTCGCACGCCTTGCACACCGCGTGGACGGTCGGCTCGCCGCATCGCGCGCACGCGTTCAGCGCAGCCGGCGGGTACTTCTCGTGGAGGAGCGGCCGCAACTCGTCGTAGCCCCGGACGATCGCATGGCGAGTCCCCGGGCTCTCCTCCTCGAGCCGATGCACGATGTCGCGGAAGCGGCCCCGCTGAGCTCTCTCCGCATACGGGCACGTCGCATCGTGGAATTCGATCCCGCGGAGCATCGCGTACAGGTAGACCTCCTTCTCCGGGATCATGCGCAGCGGCTGGATCCGGGGCACGAGGCCGGGCTGGCGGACTTCGTGGGGCCCGAGTCGAGCGAGCTTCTCGACGTCCCCGCGGGCGATGTTCATCAGGATCGACTGGGCCGTGTCGTCGAGGTTCAGGCCCGTGGCCACGTAGTCCGCGTGGACATCTCGGGCCGCTCGGTTCAGGGCGTGGCGGCGAAAGGGACCGCAGTAGCTGCACGGTATCGTCTGCGGGTCCAGCGCGACGACCTCATCCATTCCCTGACCCACGGTCTCCTCATAGGCGAGCACCTGATGTTCGATCCCGAGCTTCATGCAGAGCCGCCGTGCGCGCTCGATCCCCTCCGGCCGGTACGAGGCGATCCCCTCGTCGATCGTGATCCCGATCAGTTCGACGTCGCGACGATCCCCCAGGAACTTCGCGAGCAGGAAGGCCGTGGCGCTCGAGTCCTTCCCGCCGCTCATCCCGACGGCGACTCGCTCGCCGCTGCGGAAGTCCACCTGGGATCGCAGCTCACGCTTCGTGCGTCGTTCGACGAACTCGAGGAAGTGATCGCGACAGAGGTGCTCGCCGCTGTACCGGATCCACTCGACCGATGGGGCGCCGCAGCGGTCACAGGTCACGCGTCGTCGAAAGGGCGGCGGGGTTTAAGACTTCACGCGCCGGGCGGCTGCCTCGGCGGCGCCGGTGGCATCGGAGCCGTCGGCGGGGCCGGCCCGGCAGGCGGGGTCACCGGAACGGCGGGCGGTGCCGTCCCCATGGACGGGAACGGGCGGACGATGAGGTCGTACGCGACGGCCGCGAGGATGACCGCCCACGGGGCCACGATCGCGCTCGCGAGGGCGCTGGCCACGAGCGACACGACCCAAAGGTCGGCCAGCCCCGCGGGAAAGGTGATGGCGGTCGTGACGACGGCAGAGAGGAGGCCCACCACGAAGATCGCGCCAAACAGGGAGAGCCGATGGCCCTTCGTGAGCGCCCAACTCCGCTTCAACCCGTCCACCGCACCGGCGCCCTCGATCATGATCGCGGGCGCGTAGAGGCTCATGGCCACGAACACGTAAATCGCGAGGATGCCGCCCATCGCGAGAGCACCAAGGAGACCGCAGACCAGCGCGATCCCGGCGCCGGAGAACGTCCCCCCGCCGCTCGCGGCGGCGAGGACCAGCGCGAGGAGGAGGACCAGCGGCACGACGACGAGGGCGAGGAGGATCAACGTGAGGAGGATGTTCGCGCCGAGGATGCTCAGGAACCGCTGGATCCCTCGACGCAGGGCGTCGTTGACGGACATCGATTCGCCGCGGAACCGGCGCACCGCGAACTCGGTCATGCCCCCGGCAACGATGCTGCTCAGGATCGCGGACGCGACGATCGCCGCTGCCGCATAGAGCAGGAGGGACAGCAGGCTCGTGCCGCTCGGGACGGCGCCGGACGGAGTCCCCGGGATCACCCCGCCCACCCCAAAGGTGTTGAGCAGGGCGAGGGAGAGCGCGCCGCCAATCACCCCCGTGACCGCGGCCAGCACGAGGTACACGACGAAGTACGACGCGAGGTCCTTCGACCAGACTTCGAACGTGCCCGAGAGGATGTCGCCCGCCCGGCTGCCGCGCATCGGGGGACCCCAAGCGGACGGAGGATAGCCGCCCGGGTACGCCGGCGGGACGGGCATCGGGTAGGCCGGCGGATATGCGGGCTGCGGATACGCGGCCGGCGGATACGCCGGCGCGTACGGAGGCGGATACGAGGGCGGAAGGGGAGCGGTGCTCGTCAGGACCAGGCGAGTGCCGCAGTTGAGGCAGAAGTTGTTGGACGGCGCGTTCGCGGACCCGCACGCGGGACAGAAGTTCGGCGCGGACAGGGCAACTCCCCTCCGCGCGGGCATCGGAGCACGGGGTAGTTGAGCCTTTTGGCGGAATCCCTCGGGCCCTGGTTATGTCGCTTGAGAACCGCCGCGGTTGCTTTATTTGCGATGGTCGGGATGTGGTCCCTCTTCCCGGAGGGAACGAGACGGACATCAACCAGCTCGGGCTCCTGCTCATGGGCGTCGTCCTCGGATGGTTCCTCCTCTTCGCCGTCCGGCGGTACCGGGTGCAGTGGGGCGCCTTCGCCGCGTTCATCGCGGTCGTATTCGGCGTGAGCATGCTCTCCTTCCTGTACGCCCGCGACCTGCTCGCGTACTACGGCATCGGGGTGTTCCTCGGATTCGTCTCGAACATGGTCGTCCGGGTCGCCGGCACGACGGCGGGCGGCAAGCTCGGCGAGGGCCTCCTCGAAATCAGCGCGTTCGAGCGGAAGGAGTGAGGCATGCCGCGGGACGGCGTCGACGCGGCGAAGTCGAGCTTCGAGGCCGCGCTCTTCGCGCGGGCGAACGTCGTCGGCGTGGCGGTCGGGAACAAGGTCATCGGGGGCCGCGAGACGGGGGAGCGATGCGTCGTGGTCTTCGTCGAGCGGAAGCGGCCGGAGGACCAGCTCCGGAGGCGGGACATCGTCCCGCGGGACCTCGGCGGCATCCACACCGACGTCGTCGAGACGGGACGCTTCCACGCCCTGCGCCTCCTCGAGCCGAAGGCTATAGACCGCACCCGGAAGATCCGACCCGCGCCGGGCGGCGTGAGCATCGGCCACTTCCTCATCACGGCCGGGACGCTCGGGGCGACAGCGCACCGCCGGGGCCGTCCGGTGATCCTGTCGAACAACCACGTCCTGGCGAATGCGAACGACGGGCATCCGGGCGACCTGATCCTGCAACCCGGCCCCGCGGACGGAGGCCGCACCCAAGACGCGATCGGCCGGCTGACGGACTTCGTGCCCATTCAATTCAAGGAGCGGCGTCTCGGCGCGGTCGGTCGGCTCCTGGAACGGGCGCTCGGCCCGGCGCTCGCGGCCGCGGGCCTCGGGCTCAAGCGGCTCCCGAGCGGGAGGGCGAACCTGGTCGACGCCGCGATCGCGGAGCCGATCTCGGTGGACGTCGTCGCCGCGGAGATCCTCGGCATCGGCCGCGTCGCCGGCACGGTCGACGCGTCGATCGGCATGCGGGTTCGCAAGAGCGGCCGCACGACCTCGACCACGGAGGGTCGGATCTCGGCACTTGACGCGGTCGTTGAGGTCGACTACGGCGGGAAGACCGCGATCTTCCGCCAGCAGATCGTGAGCGATATCCTGTCGCGAGGCGGCGACAGCGGGTCCCTCGTCGTCGACGAACGGAACCGGAGCGTCGGACTCCTCTTCGCGGGCGGCGAGACGACGACGCTCATCAACCCGATCGGCGCGGTCCTGCAGTTCCTGGACCTCTCCCTGACGTAGGTTCCGCGACCCCCCGCCAAAGCCTTATTACGCCTGCGCCGGATTCGGCGCGTCGGGGGAGCGATGAAGGAGATCTGGGTCGAGAAGTATCGACCGAAGACCCTGGGCGAGGTCGTCGGACAGGACGACATCGTCGAACGGCTTCAATCCTATGCCAAGGCGGCGAACTTGCCGCACCTCCTGTTCGCCGGACCCGCGGGCACCGGCAAGACGACGTGCGCCATCGCCCTGGCGCGCGACATGTATGGCCCGGAGTGGAAGCAGAACTACTACGAGCTGAACAGCAGCGACGAACGTGGCATCGATGTGGTCCGATCGAAAATCAAAGGGATCGCGCGCATCGCGCCGTTCGGCGGCACGTCGTTCAAGATTATCTTCCTCGACGAGGCGGACAACCTGACCGCGGACGCGCAGGCCGCGTTGCGCCGGACGATGGAGACGTACTCGAAGACTTCGCGGTTCATCCTGTCCGCGAACTACTCGTCGCGGCTCATCGAACCGATCCAGTCTCGCACCGCCGTGTTCCGGTTCCGGCCGCTCCGGCCCGACGCGATCCGCGAATACCTCGGGCGCATCGCGAAGGCGGAGAAGCTCAAGATCACGGACGATGGGATGGACGCACTCATCTACATCGCGGAAGGAGACATGCGCCGCGCCGTGAATTCCCTCCAGGTGGCGGCGGCCCTCGGCTCGACGATCGATGCGGACGTCCTGTACAAGGTCGCGAGCACGATCAAGCCGGAAGAAGTGAAGCAACTCATCGAGAAGGCGCTGACCGGCGACTTCCTCCGGGCCCGCGAAGTGCTCGACCGGCTGCTCATCGAATACGGCGTCTCGGGAGAGGACGTCCTCCGGCAACTGCATCGGTCCGTGTTCGACATGAACGTCCCCGACGAGTACAAGGTCCGCCTGCTCGATCGGATCGGGGAAACGGACTTCCGGCTCATCGAAGGCAGCAACGAGCGCATCCAGCTCGAGGCGCTCCTCGCCCACTTCGCGCTGATCGGTCAGGAACTGAACAAGAAGTGATCACACCGCCAGGACCGGCGTCCACGCGGCGTACGCGGCCTGGTCTTTCGGCGAGGCGGCGATCATCTTCGCGAGCGCCATCGCGACCTCCGGCGCCCTCGTCGCGAGGAACTCCGTCGTGCAGACGTCCGCGAGGAGGAGGTTGATCCCGTCGTTCGCGATCGCCGAGTCCCGCGCGGCGTAGTTCGCGAGGACGTCCGTCAGCCGGGCGGCGGAATATCCGCGCGCGACGTACGAGCGGGTTCGCGCGACGGCCGCGGTTGGATTGCGCGCGTCGAACTCGCCCGCGAGGTGGCACAGCGCCTCGCCTTCCCCCGGGGCGTCCGCTCCTGATGGGGTGCCAATCGTCGGTAGAGGAGAGCGGACACGGAGGGCCGCCTGGAAGAGCGAATAGAGTCTCTCCGGCGTGCGGCTGAACCCGAGGACGAAGCGGGCCGCGTGGACAAACATCAGGGCGCGCGCCGTGCCGACGTCGTACCCGCGGGAGGCGATGACGCGCTTCGCGGCCTCGACCGCCAAGCCTTCCGTGATCGACGTGGCGGCGTATCCGTCGTGCAGGGTCGCGAGCGTCGCCTGGACGCATGCGGCAGGATCAAGGGCGGAGGCAATCGCGGCCACTCGAGTCCGGCCGGGGTCATCGAGCGGACGGCCGCCGCCCGCGAGGGCCTCGAGATCGACCCATTCCTTCCCGAGGACGGACATGATCGAGTCGTACGGCGTGCGGTCGCGGGGGCTCTTCACAAGGTACTGGACCGCGGGCCGCAGGATCGTCCGCGCGTCGCGGAAGCCGAGCGATCGGGCGAGCTGCCATGCCTTCACCGCGAGGAAGAACTTCCGGCCCGCTTCGCCCATGTCTTCAACCGCGGCGCGGAAGAGCATGTCGCCCGCCATCTTCCGCTCCCAGCCCTCGTCAATCATGCCGAGGAAGATCGATTCCGCCTCCGCTAGGTCGCCGGCACGGACGGCAAAGAGGAAGGACCGACCGAGGTGCGTGATTTCCCCGGAGACGATGAGGGGCGCCTTCGCCGGTGCGGAGGCCTTCTTCTCGGCGGCAATGAACGTGATCCCCTGAAGCGTCGGCAGCGGATGGAAGCGCGGCTGAGTCAGCGGGAACAGATTGGCGACCCCGGCGAGCACGGCGAGGCCGCGAGGCGCGAGGCCGTCGTACCGCGGGGCCGCGCCTCGAGCCGCGGCGCGGATCACCTCGAGAGCGGGTGTCTTCGCGACGAGTCCCTTGACCGCCGCATCGACCGCCTCCCGCGGCCGCGACGCGCCGACCGCCGATTCGATCGCATCCAGGAGAGACGAGGTGCCCGCAGCCGCCATCGAGTGCGACGAATCTAGGGTGGCTTAGAAATACCTTCGCGCGCGCCACGCCGGATCGGTCGGACATCGTGGCCCGGATGCCGGCGCCACTTCCTCTTGCGGAGCGCAACGGTCAAATCCAAGCGGCTCTTTGGGCCGCGCGGGCGAGGCGCTTGGCGACGCGATTCGCGTTCTGGCGGAAGATCGAGGAAGACGCGCTCGCGGAGAAACACGCGCAGCCCGGCCTGTTGTCGGATTTCATCCTCGGCAGTCAAGATGGGCTCGTGAACGTCCTCGGGGTGATCCTCGGCGTTGCCGTGTCCGCACGGAGCCTCGGAGTCGCCGAGCCACTCACGATCATCCTGGCAGGCGGGCTCGCCGCGACGTTCGCCGAATCGATCTCGATGGGCGCGGTCGCGTACACGTCGACGCTCGCGCGGCGGGATCACTACCTCAGCGAGGTCGAACGGGAGAAACAGGAGATGAAAGATCTCCCGGACCTGGAGCGCCAGGAGGTCCGCGAAATCCTGGAACGCTGGGACTTCCAAGGACCCGAGCTGGAGGACATGCTTGAGCGGATCGTATCGAAGCCGAAGGCGTGGCTCGAGCTCATGATGTCCCACGAGCTCAACCTCGCGCCCGTGGACCCGACGCAGGCGCGGAAGAGCGCGATCCTCGTCGGGTTCGCCGCGATCCTCGGCTCGCTCATCCCGCTCATCCCGTTCCTCGTGATCGGGGCGGATATCCTCCTGGGAATCGTCGTCTCCTTGGTCGTCAGCACCGCGGCGTTGTTCGCGATCGGCTGGTGGAAGGCGAGGACGACCATCGGGCGACCGACACGCAGCGGCGTGCAGATGGCGGTCATCGGGATCGCCTCCGCGATCGCGGGCTTCGGAATCGCGTATCTCGTGAGCGGCGGTCGCGGCGCGTAGGGGCGAGTGCGGTGCGCGGGATTTGAACCCGCCTTATAGCCTTGGCAAGGCTATGTCCTAACCAGACTAGACTAGCACCGCGCGAAGGGGGACGAAGGCGAAGGGGTTTGAAAAGATTGCGGGACCGCGTCCATGGAAGGGAAGCGCTTCCGTCCATACGACGTTCCTCGGGGACTTCGTGAGTGCGCCGCGCCAATCGCACGCACGACCGGCGACCAGGGAAGGGACGTTCTGAAACTCATAACTAGAACTGAATGCCGGATACAGCAATCAGTTGCGATTCGCGGGAGGGAGGCATGATGTCACGAAGCGGCCGGTGCGGCCGCGAACGTCGTGACCGAATCCCATGAACGTTCGGAACCGCAGCTCCGTGCGAATGGAATCAACCGGACCGCGGGTCGATCGGCGCGTTCCCTCGGGGCGCGCCTGCTCCTGATTTCGGCGGTCGTCCTCCTCCTGATCCAGAGTTCGATGGGCGGGACGCTTCCGCCATCGGGCGCCAAGCTCTCGCCCCTCGCGACGACGCTGTCGATCCACGTCGTGCGGACCGGGAGCGCCGACGCGAGCGCGCTCGGCGTGACGGATGGGGTGAACGAGCAGATTGACGTCTTGGTGAACGGCCAGGTCGCCGTCAGCGGCATCGTCACGTGGATCGGGCAATACTGGTTCCTCGGCGTCCCCGTCTCGGATAACGCGACGGTCCAGACGCGGATCGGATCGACGCTCTCGCCGATTGTGACCGTGCCCGCGTACGTCCCGCAACCGGTCGGGCCCGCCGGCTTCGTCTACGCGAGCGGCTCCGATCTCATGCGCAATGGCGCCCCGATCCAGCTGTTCGGAGTCGATGATCAATATCCGTTCATCTACGCGATGATCGCGTCCGGCCTCTGGGGCCCGGCGGATCCGGGCGCGTGGGGCAAGAACGGCCTCTTCCCCGACTCCGGCGGGCAGATCGGCGGGGTGACGGATGCCGATTCGCTATGGCGGGAATACTTCCGGTACTTCCTTCACTTCAACGAGGTCGCCGGGACGCCGACGAATCCGAAGGTGAACCTCCTCCGGATCTGGGTCGCCGACCACTCGTGGAATCCCGAAGGGACGTACAACGCCTGGAAGAGCGATCCGACGACGTTCTGGAACATCTTCGATCGGATGATCTACTGGGCGAACCGCTCGGGCGTCTACCTCGTGCCGGTCCTCGGGCACTTCGCGACGAACAAGGACAACCGGTTCTTCGACACCTCGGACGTCCGCTATGCGCACCAGGTCGAGGTCGTGCGGGCGATCATGGACCGGTACGACAACGAATCGCAGATCGCGATGTGGGACGTGTGGAACGAACCCGACGTCGACAACGACGTCTACTGGGCGTCGGTCGGCGGGATCGACGGCTTCCAGGCGTGGGCGAGCACGTACATCGCGGACGTCAAACCGAACAGCACGCACCACCTGATCACGATGGGCCTGGGCGGCTGGAACCTCTTCCCCGGCGTGCCCGCGTTCGGGTGGACGTACCACTTCTTCTTCAACGACATCCCCGGCCTCGACGTGTCCCACCATCACACGTACGGGACCGCGGAGGACCAGTACCTGATCGACTGGGAGCACGACTGGCAGCGGGCGCTCGGCCGACCGCACTACGAGGGCGAGGTCGGCTACAACGCGTGGCCGGGCCCGAGCCCGCTCGGATACGGATACTGGCCGTGGTACTCGGAGCACGCCCGGGCCGCGGGCATGCCCGCGTTGTCGACGATGGTGTTCGTCGACAACGGCAAAGGCGCGTACGCGGACTATCCGTATTTGGGCGCCCTGCCGGACTATCCGCCCGGAGGCACCCCGCCGCCTCCGCCTCCCCCTCCGCCCCCGAACGACACGACCCCGCCCGCGGTTGTGGCGGACTTGCGCGTCACCTCGGTGAACCAATCCTTTGTCACGCTCCAGTGGACGGCGCCGGGTGACGACGGCACGACCGGCAACGCAACGTGGTACGACTTCCGGTACGCCACGGCCGGCGCGATCACGCCGTCGAACTTCTGGGCCGCCATCCACCACGAGCTTACGTACTTCCCGCATGCGCCCGGCACGACCGAGGAAGCGACAATCCCCGGGTTGCAGCAAGGCACGACCTACTGGTTCGCCCTCGAGACATCGGACGAGGTGCCGAACTGGTCGACGTCGTCGAACAGCCCGTCCGCGGTCCCGGGCGCGGCCGGGAACCTTCCGCCCGTCGCGTCCTCCGTCTTCTCCCCCTCCGCACCGCAGGCACTCCAGACCGTGACGTTCAACGGATCGTCCTCGTACGATCCGGACGGGACGATCGCCTCGTACGTCTGGAACTTCGGGGACGGCGGGACCGGCAACGGTCGCATGGCCGCCCACGCGTACGGCGTTGCCGGCCGGTACACCGCCACGCTGACCGTGACGGACAACGGCGGCCTGACCGCCGTGCAGGCGGACTCCGTCCCGGTGACCGCGCTGGCGAGGGACACGACGCCCCCTGCAACGATCAGGGACGTCGTGGTTTCCTCCGTGAGTCGGACCTCGGTCGTCCTCCGGTGGACCGCGCCCGGCGACGACGGCATGAGCGGCACCGCGACGCGGTACGACTTCCGCTACAGCACGTCGGGCCCGATCACGGAGGCGAACTTCCCTCTCGCGGTCCACGTGGACGTCCCGTTCCCCAAGGCCGCCGGGTCGCTGGAACAGCTCACGCTGAGCGGACTGCAACGGGGCACGAGGTACTGGTTCGCGCTGAAAGCGTCGGACGAGGTCCCGAACTGGTCCGGGGTCTCCGACAGTCCGATCGGGCGCACGCTCGCGAGTGCGACCGGCCGCGGTCGCGGTCCGGGCGCGTGCCTCGTCTGCCTCTGGGAGAACACGGCCGACGTCCTCGCGACGATCGGAGCGGTGGGCAGCGACGTGGCCCTCCTCGCGGTCGTCGCGGGGGTCGGGGGACTCCTCCTGGCGGTCGCCCTGCTTCGGAGGCGCTCCGGGCGAGAGCCCGAGACGCGGTCCGAGCCCGAGCCGGAATCGGATGCGGAAGACGAACTCGCCGCTCCGAACGACGTCACGGACGAGATGATCGACCACATGATCGACGAGATCATGGAGCCGCAGCTTCTTCGTGGCGGCCGTTAGCCGCGCGAAGGCGCGTCCGGTCTCCCCGGTCGAGCCCGACGGGCGAAGCTTATCCGCCCTGGGACGATGAGCCGGTAGGCATCGCTACATGGCATCGGAGACGGACGTCCGATTCGAAGGCGCGACCGACAGCCTGAACGGCCGAGTGCGGGAGGCAACGGGTCCGGCCTGGGGCGCCCTCGTGCTGTGCCACGGCCGGCACGAAGGCATGGACACGCCCCTCGTCGCCGCGCTCGCCGGCCGTGCGGCCGAGGAGGGGCTCTGGACCCTCCGTTTCAACTTCGCGTTCCGGGAGAGGGGCGCGGAGCCGTCCACGGACCACGCCGACGAAATCGCGGACTTGCGGGAGGCGATCGCGTACGCGCGGAGGTCTTCCGGCACGGACGTCGTGTTCGTCGCAGGCCGAGGGGTCGGCGCGTGGGCGACCGTCGCCGCCGCGACGGATGAGACGGTGGCGGGGGCGATCCTCCTCGGGCTCAGCTACACCGGACAGCCGGAACGACGGATGGCGTTGCAGCGACTCGAGGAGTTCCAGATCCCGACGCTCATCCTCGTGGGGTTCGAATCGGAACGGACCGACTTGCCGGCCTTGGAGGAACTCGTCGACGCGCTGCCGCACCTGAACCTCGAGATCCTGGCGGGCGCCGACCACCGCCTCGAGGACGCGAAGGGACGGCCCGTCACGGAGGCGGTCTTGATCAAGTGCGATGCGTGGCTGAGCTCTCGGAAGAAGGCGCTCCATTGACGCACCCAGTCGCCCAGGTCCTCCGAATCGGAGGCGGAAAGGCGCGCCGCCTCCCTTGGAACGCGCAATTGCGGCCTAATGCGCCTTTGTGGCGGGCCTCATGATTATCGGACCGATGCATTTATGTGTGCATACCCAGGTGCGGCGGCGACGGATGGGGTCCTTGATGTCGTACGCCCACAAGACACTCGTGTTCCTCGTGAGCCTGGTCTGCGGCCTGGCGGCCGTGTCCTTCGCGGCGCCGCACGTGGCCGCGGCGGACGTGAACATTTCCCTCTTTGGCAGCCGAGCCGAAGGCTGGGGCTTCACGAACACGAGCATCACCAGCCCAGGTCCGGCGCTGACCGTCCACGTCGGCGACAACGTGACGCTGAACCTGACCGCGAACGACACGTTCGCCCACCGGTGGTTCATCGACTATAACGGCAACAACGTCTCGAGCGGCACGGAACCGACGTCGCCGATCTTCGGGACCGCGGTGCTGTGGAACTTCACCGTCTCGAATGTGACCGGGACGTACCGGTACCGGAGCGATCGCACGGCCGGCGCCGGCGACGACCTCTCGACCATGTGGGGCAACATCACGATCTTGGCCGCGGAGGGCCCGGGGCTGTTCGGCGGAGACAACACGGTCCTCGTGATCGTCGGCTCGATCGTAATCGTCGTCGCGGTGCTCGTCTTCGCGACATACTTCTGGCGCCGGATGAAGACGCCGCCTCCGCCGCCCGAGAAAGAGTGAACCCGGGCGCGGCATCCCCCGCGCCCATAGCCTTCTTTATTGCCGCCCGCATGCGGACGCCGTGGCGAAGCTCTCCGACATCGGTGAGCGCGGCGCGATCGAGGTCCTCGCGCGGATCTACGACCGCGGCCAGCCGATCGGCCTGGGCCACGACTGCGGCGCGGTCGAGTGGGGGGACGACTACCTGGTCGTCACGACGGACGTCGTGAACGCCAAGACGCACATCCCGCCGGGCGCGACGCCGCCGCAGATCGGCTGGTATGCGACCGCCGTGAACCTGAGCGACATCGCCGCGGCGGGCGCGCGGCCCCTCGGGTTCGTCGCGGCGCTCTCGATGCCCGCCTCGACGGACGTCGAATTCCTGCGGGGGCTGGCACAGGGCATGGAGGAGTGCGCGCGGGAGTTCGGCATCGCGGTCCTCGGCGGCGACACGAAGGAGGCGGACGCGATCTCGATCGCCGGCACGGCGGTCGGCCGCGTGCGGAAGGACCGCATCCTGCTGCGGACCGGCGCGAGGACCGGGGACGTGATCGTCGTCACGGGGGACCTCGGCCGAGCCGGCCACGCGATGCGGCTCCTCCAGGACCCGTCGGCGGCGCGAACGGAGGCGCTCAACCAGCTCTTGCGGCCGTATCCGCGGATCTCCGACGGCATGTTCTTCTCCGACTCCGGCGCGGTCACGAGCTGCATGGACATCTCCGACGGCCTCGGGTCGAGCCTCGCCCAGATGGCGGCGATGACGCACCTCTCGTACCACGTCGACGAGGCCTCGCTCCCGAGGTACCGCGGACTTGCGTCCCTGCCGCCCGCCGTCGCGAAGGACCTGCTCCTGTACTACGGCGGCGACTACGAGCTTCTCGCCACGGTCCGCGCGGACGCGATCCAGACCGTCCTCGAGCGGTACGCCCAGGCGAAGCCATCGGAGCGGAACCGGCTCACGGTGATCGGCAAGGTCGCCGCCTCAGGAGGGAACGTCCTCGTCACGAAATCGGGCGTGGAACCGCTCCAGAACAAGGGCTGGGAGCACTTCCGTCCCTCCGGGATTCGGTAACGCCTTCCAAAGGGTTTTAACCCGAAAGGGTCAGTGTACGGGCGATGATCTCGGAGCCGGAGATCCTCGATGTCCGGGAGCCGCCGGGCAAGGCGATGGGCAAGGTCGCGGAGCTCTGGAGGCCGGTCGAGGGCACGAACAAGATCATGTGCACCGCGTGCGCGCGGTACTGCAAGATTGGCGAAGGGCAGGTAGGCCTTTGCGGAATCCGCGGCGTTCACGAGGGGAAGCTCTGGCTCTACGTCTACGGTCGCGTCATTACGGGCCACGTCGACCCGATCGAGAAGAAACCCGTCTCGCACTGGAGGCCGGGATCGAAGATTTTCAGCATCGCGACGACTGGGTGTAACTGGCTTTGCCACCCCGCGGGGACCCCGATTTCGCTCCTCGATGGAGACACGAAACCGGTCGAGGAAATCGTCGCAGGAGACACCTTGCAGTCGTTGGCCGCTGGCCACGGAGTCACGCTCCCTGCCGTCGTCACAAGCGCCGGCAACCGGAGGGCCGCCACGTTTCGTGTTTCGGTCAGTGGCCTTCGGGACCCTTTCTTCGCCACCCGGGAGCATCCGGTCCTAACGCCTACAGGATGGCGACCAGTGGAGAGTCTTATCCCGGGGGACGCGGTCCTAATCTCCCGAGAAACATCCGCTCGGATCACCCCACCCCGCAATTCAATCGCAATCCCGGATCATTCCGCCTCAATTCATCCGGGGGCAACCTCACGCTTCTGGAAGGAGTGGCGAAGTTTCTCCGGCAGCAGTAGTCGGTATGAATGGGCGAGAGTCCGTTCGGTCCGGGCAGAAGCCCTCCGAGAGCACGTGTACAGTTTCGAGTGTGTTCCCTTCCACAACTACGTCGCGGGCCAGGTTGTCGCCCACAATTGCCGATACTGCTTCCTCCCAGGGACCCGCGTATTGACCGAGGACGGCCACGTCGCGATCGATGAGCTCTTTCGCGACGCACAATCAACGAATAATCCGGAAGTCCGACTCGTTTCCGAACAACGCGCCCTCACCCACCGGGGGCGTTGGAGACGAATCCGGAAGGCTTTTGAGCATCTCTATTCCGGTCCGGTTCTCCGAATTCGACCATTCTACCTGCCCGGATTCGAGTGCACGCCCGACCACTTGGTGTTTGCCTCCATCGGAGGCAGCAGTGTCAGCAAGGTAGAGGCCCAAAAACTCCGAGTGGCCGATTTCCTCGCCGTGCCTTTGCTGAAGCCGATTCGCGAAGACCCTCTGGACGTCGAGAAGCTTCTGCGCTCCGAGAATCAACCAAGATATCGCAAGGGTGGCGACCTACAGATCGTTCATGGCCGAATCCGGCGCACCGCGGAGCGCGGACTCGGGGTGCCCGCACTTCTCCATATTACGCCGCGTGTTGCGCGTCTGTTCGGGTACTATTGCGCCGAAGGATCGCTCGCTTGGGCGCTCGGACGGCCGAACAGCGGATCCGTGTGGTTCAGTTTCGGCGCGAGTGAGGAAGCTCGGATTCGTGAAGTGGAGAAGATCCTTAGAGACGTCTTTGGGGTCCGTCCACGTCGAGTTCGACAGAAGAACCGAATCGCCGTCATCGCTCCCGGCGCAGGCCTCGCGACGATATTTCGCCGTTCTTGCGGCGACACGAGTGCGACCAAACGTGTCCCCGATTTCATCCTTCAATCGACGAACCGGCGAGTGTTGAAGGCCTTTCTCGCGGGATACCTCAATGGGGACGGCTACGTTACCAAAGGCAAAGGTGGATTCGTCCTTGGCAGCACTTCCGTCTCCCCGGCCCTCACCTATGGAGTCGCCCAGATTCTATTGACGCTGGGCGAAGTGCCAAGAGTGTATCGCTCCCACAATGCCCCACACTACGAGATCGAGGGTCGGACGGTCAATCGCTCAGATGACCACATGATGCGGCTTCTTGTTGACGAGGTGGCGGTGACGCCGCAAGAAATCGAATGGCAAGCGTCGGAAGCGCGCGTTGTGCGCCGGAACGGCTACCTGCTCATTCCAATCCGGGAGATTTCCCGGATCGACTATGTCGGCCCTGTCTACAACATCGAAGTGGATGACGACCACAGTTATACGGCGAACTTCATGGCGGTCGCGAACTGCCAGAATGCGGACATATCCCAACGTCGTAAGGTCGAGGGCATCGAGGTCGAGCCGCAGGACGTCGTCCGCATGACGCTCGAGCAGGGTTGCCAAGGCCTCGCCTACACGTATAACCAGCCAACAATCTTCATCGAGTTCGCGCGGGACATCGGCATGATGGCACGGAAGGCGGGGCTCATCAACATCTTCGTCTCGAACGGCTACGATACCCCGGAGACCGTCGCGGAGATGCCGAAGTTCCTCGACTGCGTCACCGTGGACTTCAAAGGCTCGGGCGAGACGAACTTCGTCCGCAAGTACATCAATATCCCGAACGCGGACCCGATCTTCCAGACGCTCCTCGATACCCGGGACACGAAGAAGATCCATATCGAAATCACGGACCTCATCGTCCCGCAGGTCGGCGACGATCTCAACGCGGCGAGGAAGCTCTCGAAGTGGGTGTACGACAACCTCGGTCCCGACACCCCGATCCACTTCCTGCGGTTCCATCCGGACTACAAGATGATGGAGTTCCCCTGGACGCCGGTCGAGACGCTCGAGAAGCACTGCGCCGTCGCGAAGGAGGAAGGCTTGAAGTACGTCTACATCGGCAACGTGCCGGGCCACCCGCTCGAGCACACGTACTGTCCCGGATGCGGTGCGATCGCGATCAAGCGGTACGGGTTCGACATCACGGGCTGGTACCTCGACAAGGACAACAAGTGCAAGAAGTGCGGGTACCAACTCGCGATCTTCGGTCGCCTGGAGCGGACCTCGAAAGAGAACCGCTTCTACAGCGTGCTCTACCACCGCTGACGAGACGCGGAATCGCTCGGGCCGATGCGACTATACCGCTCTTTCTGTCTTCGCACGAGGACGAAGCCGCTGGCGACTAGCAAGAGTGCTCGCACTCACTCCCTCGGGCTCCCCTTCGCCCTTCCGCTAATTGGCATTTGTTCGCAGACCCCAACGACGGCCGCGGCGCCCTCGGCGACGTCCCGAATCTCCACAGAACAATAACTAAATAAGGAAGGGCGCATCGGCCCGACATTCGAAGGGAACTCTCCGTGCCCGTTGCGGTGGAAGCGTTGCGGAAGCTGCTCCAGGACTTCAACGGCCGCGCGGGCGCCCGCGTGTCCGCGATCGTCTCCCGCTCGGGGGTGCCGGTCGCGTGGTCGATGCCCGAGGACGTCCAGGTCGACAACTTCGCGACGATGGCGGCGACCCTGCTCGGCGCGCTCGAGGTGATCTACTCGACGATGAAGTCGGACGCGCCGAACAACGTCACGGTCGAGTCGGAGGGCGGCGTGCTCACGGTCCGAGAGGTGACGGGGAAGATGTTCCTCGTCGCGCTCGCGGAGAAGCGAACCGCCGCGCACGCGAAGGCGATCGACGAGGCGGTCGCCAAGGCCCGAGGATTTCTCGGAGAGGCCTAGCGAATCGCGGGTCGCCGGTGCGGGATTTTCGATAGGACCCACGAGCGCAGACGACGATAGCCGTCCGAGCGAAGGCTCATCCGCTCGACGGCCAAGGCGAGGGCCACGCCGAGGAGCGCGCCCGCGAGGACGTCGGACGGCCAGTGGACGCCGAGGTAGATCCGGCTCAGGCCGACGAGGAACGCGAAGGCGAACGCCGCGGCCCCAACGCGCCCGCGATACCGGAATGCGAGGAACGTCGCGAAGGCGAAGGCGCGGGAGGCGTGGCCGCTCGGGAAGGAGGGATCGAACTCCACGTCGCAGCCGTAGCCCGCGAGGTTCCGGACGGACGTGAGGACATCGCAGGGTCGCGGACGCCCCACCGCGAACTTGATCGCCTCCGTGACCACGACCGTGATGCCCAATAGGATCAGGAGGTCGAACGCGGCCTCGCGGCGGCCCCGCCACCAGAGGGGGACGGCGACGATGGCGAGGAGATACGCCGCGCCGAGGGTCGTCACGGCAATCATGAACGCGTCCAAAATCGGATTGGAACCGGCGAGGTTCAGGAGGTGGAAGAGCATCTCGTCCGGGCCCTCCGCGGGCGTCACGAGGGGGAGCACGCGCCGCAATCGCTCGCCGCAGATTAAACCCGCGGCGAATCCGGAAACGCTGATGGCCCGCGCCGCCATCCGGAGCCCAATGGACCGGATGCGCGCCGTGTACGAACGCCTCCTCGATGCGTACGGACCGCAGGGTTGGTGGCCCGCCGACACGCCGTTCGAGGTGATCGTCGGCGCGCTCCTAATGCAGCAGACCGCATGGAGGAACGTCGAGGCGGCAATCCGGAACCTCAAGGCGGCGGGCCTCTTCGATCCGGCGACAATCGCGGCCGCGCCGATCCCAATGCTCCGAAATCACGTGCGTGTCGCTGGACTCTACCGCACGAAGCCGGCGAGGCTGAGAGCGTTCTGCCGTCATCTCCTCGAGCGCTCCGGCGGCGACCTCGCGACGTACTTCGACCGCCCGCTGGACGAGATCCGCGCGGACCTCCTCGCCGAGGAGGGCGTCGGACCGGAGACCGCGGACTCGATCCTCCTGTACGCGGGCGGCCATCCGGTCTTCGTCGTCGACGCGTACACGGTGCGGATCGGACGGCGGATCGGTTGGTTCGACACGGAGGCGTACGAGACGATCCAGCGGCAGTTCGAAGCGCATCTTCCCAGGGACCTCGCGAGGTACCGGGAGTACCACGCGCTCCTCGTCGCCCACGCGAAGGCGCTGTGCCGCCCGAAGCCGCGATGCGACGAATGCCCGCTGCGCACGATGTGCGCGTTCGGCCGCCGACGGACGCGAGGCCGCGCCCGCACGATTAAGTAACGCCCGCGCGATACCCGCGATGGAGGGGCGGAGGGAGTGCCGGGAGTTACTGTCGGAGAGAGAGTGCTCGTCCACCTCTCCGGATTCCTTCGGCACGCGGACGCGTACGAGTGTCCCATCGAGATGACACAGGACGGGATCGCGGCCGCGCTATCAATCAGCCGCGCGCACGTCGCCTTGGAGCTGAAGCGCCTCAAGACGACGGGCAAGGTCGCGGAGCGGATGGCGCACGTGGCGAACGCCCGCTCCCGCCGCAAGGTGTACGACCTCACGCCGGCAGGACAGGAGATCGCCCGGCGCATGCGGGAGCACGCGAAGGCCCGCGCGGTCGTCCTGCTGACGCCCGAGGGACGGCGGGAGGTGGCAGGGCACGAGGCGATCGAGGCGCTCCGCCGCGCCGGCCTGCGGGAATCGGAGGCGGTCCAGCGGATCCTATCGGCCGAGGTCGTGGACTTCCCCCATCCCGAGCCGAAGGCCGAGGCCCCGCCGAGCCGCACGTTCTTCGGCCGGGCCGCCGAACGGCGGATCCTTGCGGACTGGCTTGCGTCCGGGTCGGCGCCGGTCGCGGTCGTGATCGGCGTGGCGGGCATCGGCAAGTCGGCGCTCGTCGCGAACGTCCTCGCGCCCGAAGCTCGGCCGACATATCTCCGGCGGGTGTACGGGCACGACGACGCGCACGGCATCCTGTCGTCCCTCGCGGACTTCCTCGCGCGCCAGGGCCGGCGTCGTCTGAAGGCGGCGATCGTCCGTCCCGCGTACGATCCGACGGAGGCGGTCGCGATCCTCCGAGAGGACCTCGCGGGCACCGTCGTCGCCTTCGATGACGTACACGCGTCGGCCGCCGCGGACGGCCTCCTCCGATCCCTGTTCGAGCGCCCTCCGAATGCGAAGGTCCTCGTCCTCAGCCGAACGCAGCCCGCGTTCTACGAGCGGCCCGACGTCGTGGGGGGCGAGGTCCTCGAGATCCGACTCGAGGGACTCGACGAGCCCGCGGCCGCGGAGCTGCTCGCATCCCGGGGCACGACGATGGAGCGCGGCGACGTCGATCGCGTGATCGCGGCGACCCACGGCCATCCGCTCGCCCTCGAGCTGTTCGCGGCGAGCGGACTCGATGTGGGCGCCCTCGAGACGGACCGCTATGTGCTCGAGACAGTCCTCGAAGGCCTCGACGACGCCTCCGAGGCGATCTTGCGGACGTTCGCGATCCTCCGGCGCCCGACGCGGTCCCCGGAGGCGCTCGGCGCGACCGTCGCGCAGCTGCGCCGGCTCGCCCGCCGCGCCCTCCTCCATCACCGCGACGACGGATACCAGCTGCACGATCTCGTGAAGGAGT
>WNGF01003809.1_pt1 | contig 20163 bp, 17 predicted proteins | sample 5400641 | NCBI WGS metagenome assembly WNGF01 (sample SAMN13153371, study PRJNA577476) | soil metagenome | isolation source: 80 cm soil or saprolite under grassland replicate 2 | place: USA:California | collected 2016-06-15
CGAGCGGCATCGGCGAGTTCGATCGCGTGCTCGGCGGCGGGGTCGTGCCGGGATCGCTCGTGCTGATCGGCGGGGAGCCGGGCATCGGCAAGTCGACGCTGCTGCTCCAGGCGGCGGCGCATTTCGCGAAGACGTTCGGTCCCGTGCTCTACAGCTCCGGCGAAGAATCGGAGCACCAGATCAAATCGCGCGGCGAACGGCTCGGCGTCGAGCGCGCGCCGCTCTACATCCTCGCCGAGACCTGCCTCGAGCGGATCCTCGAGGAGATCGGCCGCCTCAGGCCGGCCTTCGTCATCGTCGATTCGATCCAGACCGTGTTCTCGCTGAAGTTCCAGTCGGCGCCGGGAAGCATCGGCCAGGTGCGCGAAGCGGCCACGCAGCTGCTGTTCGCGGCCAAGGGGCAGAACATCCCGACGTTCCTCGTCGGACACGTGACCAAGGACGGCAACCTTGCCGGGCCGAAGGCGCTCGAGCACATCGTCGACACCGTCCTCTACTTCGAAGGTGAAAAGCACCACTCCCACCGCATCGTCCGCGCCGTGAAGAACCGGTTCGGTGCGGTGAGCGAGCTTGGCGTCTTCGAGATGACCGGCACGGGATTGCGCGCGGTGCCGAACCCGTCGCAGCTCTTCCTCGCGGAACGCCCCGCGAACGCGCCCGGGTCGGCGGTGCTGTGCTGCGTCGAAGGATCCCGCCCGATGCTCGTCGAGATCCAGGCGCTCGTCAGCACGAGCACGTACGGCAACGCGCGGCGGATGACGAGCGGTCTGGATCAGAATCGCCTGTCGCTGCTGCTCGCCGTCCTCGAGAAGCGCGCGGGGCTGAACCTTGTCGCGGAAGACGTGTTCGTGAACGTCGCCGGCGGCATCAGCGTCGACGAGCCCGCGGCGGACCTGGGGATCGTCGCCGCCGTCGCGTCGAGCGTGCGCAACCGGCCCATTGCCGCATCCACCGCCGTGTTCGGCGAAGTCGGACTCGCTGGTGAAGTCCGCGGCATCTCGCAGTCCGCGCTGCGCGTGCGCGAGGCGGGGCAGATGGGATTCACGCGCTGCATCGTCCCGCACGGGAACTGCGCGCGCGAGGACGTTCCGCCGGGTCTGCAGCTGATCGAGGTCAAGACCGTGTCGGAGGCGATCGATCAGCTGACGGACTGGTAATTCGGGCGTTCGTTTCTTTCGCAGCCTTATGCGCCGCGCAGCACGTGCATCGGGTCGCTGCGCGCCGCCCTGCGAGCCGGAAACCATCCAGCCAGGATACCGACTCCGATGAGCACTGCGCCGGCCGTGGCGAACGTCCACGTGTCGCGCGGCTCCAATCCAAACAGGAGGGTCGCTACGAATCGGGATGCCCAGATACTCAGGAGAAGCCCCGCAACGGTTCCCACTCCGATCAGTGCGGCCACCCCGCGCATCACCAGCCGGGTGACTGCGCTACGGTCCGCACCGAGCGCGATCCGAATCCCGATTTCGGCGCGCCGCCGCGTGACCGAATAGCAGGTCACGCCGTAGAGCCCGAGTGCGGCGAGCAGCACCGCGATTCCGCCGAACCAACCGGACAACAGAGCAAGCACTCGCTCCTGCGCCGTCGAGGCAGACACGAGGTCATCCATGCGCCGGAACGTGAACGCCGCCGCGGGATCCGCACTTCGGAGTGCCTCGTCGATCTGTCGGTGCAGCTGCGCTTCGGGAACGGCGGCCCTGAGCGTGAACGCCAGATTCGAAGGCGATCCGCCGGTCTGATCGAGCGGCACATACATCGTCGGCGCGTGGCCGGACCGAGTCGATCGATAAATCGCGTTGTTGACGACGCCGATGATCTCGAAGTTGTCGATTCCCGGCCCGGCGATCTGCCCCGCGCCGATCACACGCCCGACAGGATTGCCCCCGGGTATGAAGCGTTGCACGAACGCTTCGTTGACGATCGCGACGGCAGGACTGCCGGCGCGGTCGGTGGGCAGGAAACTGCGCCCGGCGATCAACCGCATGCCATACGTCTTGAACCATTCGGCCGACACGGCGTTGACCCACGACATGGTCCGCTGCCGCTCGCTGGCTCGCGACGCCGTCTGCTCCGTGGGTGCGGCCGTGCGCGCCTCGCCGCCGCCCACCTGAATCGACGTGTTCCACCCGCTTCCGCTTACAGGCGTGATGACCGACATCGACACGCCGGTCACGCCCGGGATCGCAGCTGCGATCTCCCGCATACGTTCGAACAGCACCTGGCGCGTGGCAGGAGACGCGGCGCTCCGCTTGATATCGACGTTCATAATTACGAGCGAGGAGGGCTCGAATCCAAGTGGCGTCCGGACGAGCGACGCGAACGTCTGCATGAACAGGCCCGCTGCGACAATCAGCACGAGCGAGACTGCGACTTGCGCCACCACGAGCGCATTTCGCACGGTGACCCGGCGGTCGCCGGCGACGGTCCGCCCCTGCTGCCTCAGGGCATCGCCTGGGCCCACGCGCTACACGCCCGCAGCCGGTGCCAACCCGAAGAGGAGTGCCGTCGCGCAGGTGATGCCGATCGCGAAGACAGTCACGCGCCAGTCGACGGAGAGATCGACGACAGGGGGTTGACCGGGCGCTCCGAACTGGCGAAGCAGCGCGGTACTTCCCGGAATCGCGATCGCCACTCCACACAGCGTGCCGGCGCTCGCGACCATCAGGCTCTCCAGCAGAAGCTGTCGCGCGATTCGCCACCGCGACGCGCCAAGCGCAAGACGAACGCCAAGCTCGTGACTGCGCGCCGCAGCGCGGACGAGGAGGAGGTTTGCAATGTTTGCGCACGCAATGAGGAGGACGGCCGCGGCGACGCCGATGATGATTGCGAGTGGCTGCTTGTACCTGACGCGCAGCTGGGACCGTCCCGTCGCTGCCGGCGCAAGCGTCAGCGGTTCCGACATGTGGTGGCTGGCACTGCGCCCTGCCGCCGGCCGCGTGGCATCGCGAATCCGGGGCTGCGCGGCACGCAGCGCCGCGGTCGCCTGCTCAATCGTCGAGCCGTCCTTCAGGCGCGCCATGATTTCGAGCCACCAGACGGACCGTCCGTCGAGCGACGAGTCCCTCCCCTTGATCACCGGCTCGGCGCCGAGCGGCACCATCACATCCCACGCACGTCCGACTTCGACTCCGGCAAAGCCTGGCGGTGTCACGCCGACGATCGTGAACGGCACACGGTCGATGTTCAAGAGGCTGCCGAGTACATTCGAGTCGCCGCCGTAACGGCGTTGCCAGAATGCGTGACTGATGACGGCGACCGGCCCCTCAGTACCTCCGCCCCGCACGTCGTCTGCTGCGGCAAGCGTCCGTCCGAGCAATGCGCGTACGCCGAGCACCTCGAACGCGCTGCCGCTCACGTAGGCGCCGTCTACCGGATCTTTCGTGCCTCCGGCGGCCAGATCGAACCGTTCGTTGGACCACGCGAACGCGCCCTCGAAAAGGTCCGCCTGGATCTCGCGCAGTTGTTCCCAAATCGGATTGGTCCACGACCCGTTGTCGAGCAGCACCAGGCGCGCGGGCTCGCGTACCGGGAGCGGCTTCAGCATGAGCCCGTTGGCGATCGCAAACAGAGAGAGATTGGCGCCGACACCAATCGCCAGCAAGAGCGTGGCGATCACGGTGACGATCGGCGCCGCCGCGAGCGTCCTCCACGCGTCGCGTACGTCCAGATCGAGCGACGACGCGAGCCGTTTTCGAAGGCCATTTCCAGCCGAGGACGACCGCCCTGTCGGCGCGAGTCGCTGGCAGGCACCGAAGCAGGCCGCCTGTGCGATTGTGATCGTCCAGAACTGCGCGACGGCACGCAGGCCGTGATCCCGCGCCGCGTCATAGTCGTGTGTCAACGATTCGAGCATCCCGGCTCCAAACCGGGCCCGGAATTCCGCTGGATAGACGTGAAGCAGCAGCCGGAACGCGCGGCGGGGAGTCATGCGCTTCCCTTTCGCTCCGCGGGCGCGAGGCTCTCCACCGTGGAGAGCAACTCCCGCAGGCGCAACTGTTCTGTCGCAAGGGCGCGGCGTCCGAGCGCTGTTATCCGGTAGTACGAGCCGCGGCGCGCGTCCGCTGTGCGCGGGCCGGCAGTTTCAGTAACGAGTTTCGACTCGAGCAGCCATGCCAGGTGCCTGTAGAACGATCCGGTCTGCAGCGGCACCAGGCCCCGCGATTGTTCCCGGACGGCCTGCATGATGGCGTAACCATAGCTGTCGCCCCCGGCGAGCGCCAGGAGAACATGAAACACCGCCGGCTTCATCGGTTTGGATATGCCCATAATGGATATGTCCGAAACGGACCCATCGTATCACACGGCAACACGTACGTCGTCCAGCGTGTCGAATCGTTGATGTCGCTCTTTTACCTGCTCACGTTTTACGCGAGTATTCGTGCAGCGGATCTTCCGGCTGAAGCCGGAAGCTACGGCCGTCCCTTTCTGTGGCTTCCGCCTTCAGGCGGAAGAGCGGTCCGACTGAAGCCGGAAGCTACTGGCGCTGGGCGATCGCGCTCATCGTCGCGGCCGTCGCGTCGAGCGTGCGCAACCGGCCCATTGCCGCATCCACCGCCGTGTTCGGCGAGGTGGGGCTCGCCGGTGAAGTCCGGGGCATCTCGCAGTCCGCGCTGCGAGTGCGCGAGGCGGGGCAGATGGGATTCACGCGCTGCATCGTCCCGCACGGCAACTGCGCGCGCGAGGACGTGCCATCGGGGCTGCAGCTGATCGAGGTGAAGACCGTCTCGGAAGCCATCGACCAGCTAATGGAGTGGTAAGTAATCAGTAGACTGGCCTGAAGGCCAGCACCACCGATAGCCGCCGAGCCGATAACCGCGGGAGTATCATAGGGCTCGGAGTCCTCATACATGGTCTGGTCCACACTTGTCCGCGCGCTGTTCGTACTGGCAGTGACGTACGCGGCGATGCTGACGCGCCCGTTCAGCCCCGAGATGGTGGTCAACGTGCTCGTCGGTGCGACGCTCGGCGCCCTGATCATCTGGATCGAGGCGCGGCTGCGCTCCGCGGAAGTCACGGATCTGCTCGGCGCACTCATCGGCGGCGCGATCGGTCTTGGCCTCGCCAAGACGATCGGGGCGGCGCTCTTCTGGGCCGACACCGGCGACCGCCGAATCGTCTTCCTTCACAGCTTCATCCTCCTCGTGTTCCCGTACCTTGGCATCGTCATGGGAGCACGCAAGGGAGAGTGGCTCGACCCTGCGCGCATTGCGGGACTCTTCCGGAACGCCGGCCCGCAAAAGCGCTACCGTATTCTCGACACGAGTGTGATCATCGACGGCCGGATCGCGGACGTCTGCGAGACCGGCTTTCTCGACGGCACGCTCGTCATCCCGCAGTTCGTTCTCAAGGAGCTGCAGCTCGTCGCCGATTCCGCCGATTCGATGAAGCGGAACCGCGGCCGTCGAGGGCTGGACATCCTTCAGAAGATCCAGAAGATGGCGGGCGTCGACGTGATGATTTCGGACGTCGATTTCCCCGACGTCCGTGAAGTCGACCTGAAGCTGATCGAGCTCGGACGCACGCTGCAGGGGAAGATCGTGACCAACGATTTCAACCTGAACAAGGTCGCGCAGCTTCGCGGCGTCGACGTGCTCAACATCAACGAGCTCGCCAACGCGCTCAAGCCGGTCGTGCTTCCCGGCGAGTTCATGAAGGTGTTCATCCTCAAAGAGGGGAAGGAATACAACCAGGGGGTGGCGTACCTGGACGATGGCACGATGGTGGTCGTCGACAACGCGCGGCGCATGATCAGCCGGAACATCGACGTGGTCGTCACGAGCGTGCTGCAGACCACCGCTGGCAAGATGATCTTCGGCCGCTACATCGAAGCGCCCGGCGCCGCGCCGCATCCGAACGCCGCACCGCACGCGGCGAACGCGGCGGCGCAGGCATCGAAGTGAGGTGAAGCTCCCGCCCTTCCACTGGTGGCGGACGGTCTTCTATCTCATTCCCGCCGTCACGCTGTACACCGTCGTCCTCGGCGCGACGTCGCTCGTCTCGACGCTGTTCGATCGGTCGGGCGACTTCGCGCACCGCTGCGCACGCGCGTGGGCGTCGCTGATCCTGAAGACCACCGTCGTTCATGTGCGGATCGTCGGTGCCGACCGACTCGATCCGTCCCGCAGCTACGTCTTCGCCGCCAATCATCAGAGCATCTTCGACATTCCGATCGTGTTCACGTCGCTGCCGTCGCAGCTGCGCATCGTGGCGAAGCAGTCGCTCGGCCGCATTCCGTTTCTCGGGTGGCACCTGCACCGCGCCGGGCATCTCCTCGTGAATCGGCAGAACCCCGGCGCGGGCATCGTCAAGAAGATGGCCAAGCTCATCGGCGACCGGCACTCGCTCATCGTGTTTCCCGAGGGGACGCGCAGCGTCGACGGCGCCGTCGCGCGGTTCAAGGCGGGATCCTTCATCTTCGCGCTCGAATCCGACATGCCCGTCGTGCCGATCAGCATCGCGGGCAGCCGGCACGTCATGAAGAAAGGGCGGCTGATGGTGTGCCCCGGCGAGGTGACCGTCACCGTTCACGACCCCATCGATACGAGCGGCATCGGACGCGACGGCGTGCGCGCGCTCGCCGAGCGCGTCCGCGACGTCGTCCGCCAGGCCGTCGACGAACCGACGCGCACGATATAATCGACGATTGCAATCATGCACGTGACCGCAATCATTGCGGCTGCCGGCGAAGGGCGACGGCTGGGCGCGGCAGTGCCCAAGCAGCTGCTCGACGTCGGCGGGCGCACGATCCTCGAGCGCAGCATCAGCGCATTCGTCGGACACGGCCGCGTCGACGACGTGATCGTGGTGCTGCCGCCTGCGATGGTGAGCGTGCCGCCGGTGTGGATGAAGGGGACGCCCGCGCCCGCGGTGCGCATCGTGGCGGGCGGTGCGCGGCGGCAGGATTCGGTCGCGAACGCGTTCGACTCGGTGTCGCCGGACTCCGACGTCGTGCTCGTCCACGACGCGGCGCGGCCGTTCGTGTCGGCCGATCTCATCTCGCGCGCCATCGACGCCGCGGTCGAGCACGGCGCCGCGATCGTCGCGCTGCCGGTCCGCGATACCGTGAAGCAGGTCGAAAGCCGCGGCGCGTCGCACGTCATCACCGGCACGATCCCGCGCGACGCGATCTACCTGGCGCAGACACCGCAGGCATTCCGCCGCGACGTGCTGCGCGACGCCATCGCGCTCGGCCGTTCCGGCGTCGACGCGACCGATGAAGCCATGCTCGCGGAACAGGCGGGCCACGCCGTCCACGTCGTCGACGGCGATCCGTCGAACGTGAAGATCACGACGGCGGATGATCTCGAGTTGGCGCGGCAAGGGTCCAGCGCACCGGCAGTCGCCGCGCGGATCGGCACTGGCTACGACCTGCATCGGCTCGTGGAAGGAAGGCCGCTCATCGTCGGCGGCGTCAGTATCCCATCACAGAAGGGAGCGTTCGGTCACTCCGACGCGGACGTGGTGTGCCACGCCATCACCGATGCCGTCCTCGGCGCAGCGGGCGCGGGAAACATCGGGCAGCGGTATCCGGACACGGATGCGACGTGGAAGGACGCGTCGAGCATCGAGCTGCTGCGCGACTCCGTTCGTCACGTCCGCGCCGCCGGATTCGTCGTCGAGAACGTCGATGTCAGCGTCGTCCTCGAGCGGCCGAAGATCGCGCCGTACGTCGCCGAGATCCAGGCGCGCGTGGCCGAGGCGCTTGGGATCGATGCCGCGCGCGTCAGCGTGAAGGGAAAGACCAACGAAGGAGTCGACGCGATCGGCCGCGGTGAAGCCATTGCGGCGCACGCCGTCGCGCTTCTGCGATCGATGATTCCGGATTCGGGATCAGGGATTAGGGATTGATGCGAGTTCGTTTCGCACCCAGCCCCACCGGCCAACTGCACGTGGGCAACGCCCGCACGGCGCTGTTCAACTGGCTGCTTGCGCACGGGAAGGACGGCACCTTCATCCTCCGCATCGAGGACACCGACGCCGAACGCTCCACGCGCGAGTCGGAGCACAGCATCCTCGAGGATCTTCGATGGCTCGGCCTGGACTGGGACGAGGGGCCGGACGTCGGCGGCCTGCACGGGCCGTATCGCCAGTCCGAGCGGCTCCACCTCTATGCGTCGTACGCCAACGAGCTCATGACCGGCGGGCACGCGTACTTCTGCTTCTGTTCCCCGCAGCAGCTCGACGCCGAGCGCCAGGCGGATCTCGCGGCGGCACGGCCGCCGCGCTATCGCGGCACCTGCCGGTCGTTGGCGCCCGAGGAGTCGCGCCGGCGCATGGAAGCGGGCGAGCGCCCCGTGATTCGGTTCAAGGTCCCCGACAGCACGGAGGTCGCATTCCACGACGTCGTGCGCGGCGATGTCACGTTCAACACGGAGCAGTTCGGCGATCCGATCATCGTCAGGTCCGACGGGCGGCCGCAGTACAACTTCGCTGTCGTCATCGACGACGCGCTGATGGAGATCACGCATGTGATCCGCGGCGAGGACCACATCTCGAACACGCCCAGGCAGATCCTGCTCTACCAGGCACTGGGGTTTACGGCGCCGCAGTTCGCTCACCTCTCGCTCGTGATGGGACCTGACCATACGCCGCTGTCGAAGCGGCACGGCGCGACCTCGGTGCTGGAGTTCCGTGAGCGTGGCTACCTGGCCGAGGCGCTCGTGAACTACCTCGCGCTGATCGGGTGGTCACCCGGAGGCGACCAGGAGCTGCTGCCGATCCAGGAGCTGGCGCGGCGCTTCGCGCTCGAGGACGTCGGGCACAGCGCAGGGATCTTCGACCAGGAAAAGCTCGCCTGGATGAACCGTCATTACATGAAGGAGGCGGCGCCCGCGCGGCTCGCGGCGGAAGCGGCGCGGTACTTCATCGCACGCGGTTTTCTGAAGCGCCGCACGGACACGGGGATGGAGTATCTCATCTCGGTGCTGCCGATGGCGGTCGGTTCGGTCGATCGGATCGAAGAGATTCCGGATCGACTGAAGTTTCTCTTCGACTTCGATCCGGCGACCTCAGCGGCGCGCCCCGACGTCGCGGAGATCCTGAAGGAGCCTGGCGCCCGCGAGGTGATCGCGGCGCTGCCGGATGCGATCGATCGCGCGCTCCTCGATCGCGAGACATTTCGCGCCATGGCCAACCGCGTGAAAGAGCGGACGGGACAGAAGGGGAAGGCGCTGTTCCATCCGATTCGCGTCGCGCTGACCGGTGAAGGGGGCGGTCCCGAGCTCGATCTCGCGGTGCCGGCGATCGAGCGCGGCGCCGCGCTTCCGGCGGACGGGGGAGTCGCGCGGGTCGTCAATTGCCGGGACCGCGCGATTGCGTTCGCCGCGGCTGTCAATGATGAATGATGAATGATGAATGATGAATGATGAATGATGAATGATGAATGATGAATGATGAATGTGAACATTCAACATGACGCCCGCATTCAGCCTTCATCATTGAACATTGAACATTCAACATTCATCATTCAACATTCAACATTCATCATTGCCATGATCATCTACGGCCTGAACCCTGTCCTCGAAGCGCTGCGCGGCGGACGCGTGCGGCGGCTGCGTGTGGGCCCGCGCGGCGACCGGCGCGTCGAGGAGGCGCTTGCCCTGGCACGCGGGAAGGGAGTGCCGATCGAGCGCGCGGATGGCGCCGCGATCGATCGCGCCGCGCGCGGCGGCGTGCACCAGGGGATCATCGCGGAGGTCGACGATCCGCGCGACTACAGCCTCCGCGATCTCGTCGAAGCCGCGGCGCCCGGCGCGCCGTTGATCGTCGTCCTCGACGGGGTGGAGGATCCGCACAACGTTGGCGCGATCCTGCGGACGGTCGATGCCGCCGGCGCGCACGGCGTGGTGCGGCAGGCGCGCCACGCCGCATCGCTCGACGGTGTCGCGGCCAAGGCGTCCGCCGGCGCCGTTGCTCACGTGAAGATCGCCACCGAGGTGAACATCGCGCGCGCCATTGAAGAATTGAAGGAGCTGGGCGTCTGGACCGTCGGGCTCGCGCGGGATGCGGGGGAGCCGTACGACACCGTCGATTTCACCGCGCCCACCGCGCTCGTCCTCGGCGCCGAAGGTACTGGCCTGCGACGGCTCGTCCAGGAGCGCTGCGATCGGCTCGTCTCCATCCCGATGCATGGCGCTGTGGACAGTTTGAATGTCTCCGTTGCCGCCGGCGTCGTGCTTTTTGAAGCGGCGCGGCAACGAAAGGGTGTCAAGGAAAAAGGGAAAAGGTAAAAGGAGTCGCAGAAAACGTTGAATTCCTGCAAGTTGTTGGTTATAATGGAGTTGCTTCCTTCTGCCATTTACCTTTTACCTTGACGGCGTCAGCGCGGGTTGCAGCCGTGGCACGGCATGTGCTACAAATAGTCTTTTGTCTGGGCTGGCGTAGCTCAGTCCGGTAGAGCAGCTGATTTGTAATCAGCCGGTCGGGGGTTCAAATCCCTTCGCCAGCTCCACTTGTCCGCCGTAGCGCGGAGCGCGAAGGTGGATGATGCAGAGCACGACAAGGGATTTCGGCCCGGCGGTCCGCAGGGGAAGTCGAACAGCGTAAATCCAGACAGTTTTACGGGAAGACATGGCGGCGCCCGTCCTTGTCCGCCGTAGCGCGGAGCGCGAAGGTGGAGCATGCCATGCCGTCTCGCCCGCTCGCACGGCGAGCGCGCGCGGCGCGGGCGCAGTATCGGCGAGGTAGCGAAGCGGTCAAACGCAGCAGACTGTAAATCTGTCGCCCCAGCGGCTTCGGAGGTTCGAATCCTCCCCTCGCCACCAGGTTTTACTCCGAGGGGCTGTCGCCCCTCGGGCTCCCTCACGCCGTCGCTCGCGGCCTGGGGGCCGCGCTCCGCTCCGGCGGGCGCGCCTTTCGGCGCGCTTGACATTAGAGTGAGCGGTGGGAAATAGCAACCGGTGGGGATAGCGAACGAGCAAAGCGAGTGAGCCGCGCGAGCGGAGCGGGGTTGGGGCCCCGCGAGCGAGCGCGTGGGGTCTGGGGCGAAGCCCCAGCTAAGGAAGAAGCGAGTAAAGCCGCGCGAACGGAGCGAGCCGGCGAAGCGGCGAGCGAGAAAGCGCGTAGGGGGGTCTGGCGGGGCGAAGCCCCCCAGAGGCGAGGAAGCCTAGGCGGGAGTAACTCAGTGGTAGAGTCACAGCCTTCCAAGCTGTTGGTCGCGGGTTCGATCCCCGTCTCCCGCTCCAGAATTACTCCGAGAGGCTAGCGCCCCTCGGACTCCCCCACGGCGTCGCTCGCTCGGCCTGGGGGCCTCGCTCCGGCTCCGCCGGGCGCTTCGCTTCGCTCGCGCCTCTCTCGAATGGCCGCTGAGTGAACGCGCATGCGCTCGGGAGATGGCGAGAACGAGAAATGAGCGATGCGAGCGAGCAACGCGAGAGAGCGTGTAGCGGAGTCCGAGGGGCGAAGCCCCTCGAGTAAATGATCGGGGCCGACTTGTCGGCCGTAGCTGCGAGCGAAGCGAGCGGTTAGCGCAGGCCGATGTAGCTCAGTTGGCAGAGCGCGTCCTTGGTAAGGACGAGGTCACCAGTTCAATCCTGGTCATCGGCTCCAGACTTCGCTCGCCGCGCCGTTGCACTTCCGCGGCGAGCTTCGTCTTGGCAGGCCAGCAAGAAGTTCCGAGTAGGCAGGCTGAGTAGAAGTGACGAGCCTGTCTCGCCGTAGCTCCGAAGGAGCGGAGGCGGAAATAAACGGGCACTAGAGAGCAGCCGTACAGCGAGGGCAGGACAACAGACATGGCAAAAGAGAAATTCGACCGATCCAAACCGCACGTCAACGTTGGCACCATCGGCCACATCGACCATGGCAAGACCACTCTGACCGCCGCCCTCACGAAGGTCGCCGCGGACAAGGGTTGGGCGAAGTTCGTCCCCTACGACGAGGTCGCGAAGGCCTCGGAGTCGCAGGGGCGCCGCGACGCGACGAAGATCCTGACGATCGCGACGAGCCACGTCGAGTACGCGACGCCGAAGCGGCACTATGCGCACGTCGACTGCCCGGGCCACGCCGACTACATCAAGAACATGATCACCGGCGCCGCGCAGATGGACGGCGCGATTCTCGTCGTCAGCGCCGTTGACGGCCCGATGCCGCAGACCCGCGAGCACGTCCTGCTCGCCAAGCAGGTCAACGTGCCGTACATGGTCGTCGCCCTGAACAAGGTGGACGCGGTGGACGACCAGGAGCTCGTCGACCTGGTCGAGCTCGAGGTGCGCGAGCTGCTGTCGTCGTACGGCTTCCCCGGCAACGACGTTCCCGTCATCCGCGTGTCGGCGCTCAAGGCGCTCCAGGGCGAGCAGGAGGGCGTGGACTCCGTGCTGAAGCTGATGGACGCGCTCGACAGCTACATCCCGCTCCCGGAGCGCGAGATCGACAAGCCGTTCCTGATGCCGATCGAAGACGTGTTCTCGATCTCGGGCCGCGGCACCGTCGTGACCGGCCGCGTCGAGCGCGGACAGGTCAAGGTCGGCGAGGAAATCGAGATCGTCGGGTTCAAGCCGACCGAGAAGAAGGTCGTCACGGGCGTCGAGATGTTCCGCAAGCTGCTTGACGCAGGCGTGGCCGGCGACAACATCGGCGTGCTCCTCCGCGGCGTGGAAAAAGACGACGTCGAGCGCGGCCAGGTGCTGTGCAAGCCCGGCTCGATCAAGCCGCACACGAAGTTCAAGGGGGAGGTCTACATCCTGTCGAAGGATGAAGGGGGCCGCCACACGCCGTTCTTCAACGGCTATCGTCCGCAGTTCTACATCCGCACGACCGACGTCACCGGCTCGCTGAAGCTGCCGGAGGGTGTCGAAATGGTGATGCCGGGGGACAACACCAGCATCACGGCGGAACTGCATACGCCGGTCGCGCTCGAGAAGGGCGCGCGGTTCGCGATTCGTGAAGGGGGCCGCACCGTCGGCGCCGGCACGATCACCGACATCGTTGAATAGTTCGCTGTTCGCGATTCGCGGTTCGTGGTTCGCAAAAACGAATCGCGAGTCGCGAGTCGCGAGTCGCGAGTCGCGGCAGGGAACAGAGTAATGAGAGACATCATCGCGCTGGCGTGCACCGAATGTAAGCGCCGCAACTACAGCACCACGAAGAACAAGAAGAAGACGAGCGAACGGCTCGAGCTGAGCAAGTACTGCCGCTTCTGCCGGAAACATACCGGCCACCGCGAAACGAAGTAGTCGGTCGAAGAGATCGAGAGTGCGAACGGAGCGGAGCGAGCGGCGAAGCGCGAGCGTAGCGAAGTGAGCTAGGCGGGGTGCAGGGGACCCCGCCGATGTAAAAGAAGGACAGTAGCTCAATTGGCAGAGCACCGGTCTCCAAAACCGGGGGTTGGGGGTTCGATTCCCTCCTGTCCTGCCAGGTTGGGGTGAGCACGTAGAAGACAGGCGGAGAGTGCGAGCGGAATGGAGCGGCCAGCGTAGCGGCCGCGGAATGAAGCGAGCCAGGCGGGGTGCAGGGGACCCCGCCGAATTGAACAAAGCCCACCGGTCTCCAAAAGCCGGGGGTTGGGGGTTCGATTCCCTCCTGTCCTGCCAATTCGAAACGTCCGGAGCCGGTCGACGGCGCGAACGGAGCGGAGCGAGCGGCGAAGCGCGAGCGCAGCGCAGTGAGCCAGGCGGGGTGCAGGGGACCCCGCCGAAGTAATAGACGAAGCGCGACAGGGACCAAATGAAAGTGGCCGAACGCGACGAGAAAGAACTGATCACCGATAGAGCGCGCGCGAGCGTGACCGGCTGGTGGAGCCGATCGCGCCGCTTCCTCTCGGAGGTCCGCAACGAAACGGGCCGCGTCACGTGGCCGAGCCGCAAGGAAGTGTACGCCACGACGATCGTCGTCATCCTCACGTCGATCTTCTTCGGCGTGTATCTCTGGGGCGTGGACCTGCTTCTGACCAAGACGCTGGGCTGGCTCTACAAGGCACTGGGAGCGGCATGACGACCATGACCGACGATCGCACGAAGCAGTGGTACATCGTCCACACGTACTCCGGCTTCGAGAAGAAAGTGGCGGAATCGCTCGCCCAGCGCGTGCAGGCGTACGGGCTCCAGGACGAGATCGGCGAAATCCTGATCCCGACCGAGGACGTTGTCGAGATGCGCGCGGGCAAGAAGGTCGTCAGCTCGAAGCGCTTCTTTCCCGGCTACATCCTTGTCGAGATGCACATGTCCGACAACGCGTGGCACGTGGTGAAGAACACGCCGAAGGTCACCGGGTTTGTCGGCGCCGGCGCGAAGCCCACGCCGCTCACCCGTGAAGAGGTCGATCAGATCCTGCACCAGGTGACGATCGCGGCCGAGAAGCCGAAGCCGAAGTACACGTTCGAGAAGGGGGACCAGGTCCGGATCAACGAAGGACCGTTCACCAGCTTCAACGGCACGGTGGACGACGTCAACCTCGATAAGAACACGCTGAAGGTGATGGTGACGATCTTCGGCCGGTCGACGCCGGTCGAACTGGATTTTTTACAGGTAGAGAAACTGTAAGGTGCTTCCGCCTGAAGGCGGAAGCCACGGAGAGATTCATGTAGCTTCCGGCTTTAGCCGGAAGGACCAGCAGCAATGGCGAAAAAAGTTACGGCAATGGTGAAGCTCCAGATCGCGGCGGGGAAGGCGACCCCCGCGCCGCCGGTCGGGACCGCGCTCGGTCCGCACGGCGTCAATATCATGGACTTCTGCAAAAACTTCAACGCGCGGACCTCGAAGGACGAGGGGCTGATCATCCCGGTCGTCGTGACCGTGTATGCGGATCGCTCCTACAGCTTCATCACGAAGACGCCCCCCGCGTCGATCCTGCTGAAGCGCGCCGCGAACCTCGCGAAGGGATCCAACGAGCCCAACAAGAACAAGGTCGGGACCGTTACGAAGAAGCAGGTCGAGGACATCGCGAAGCTCAAGATGCCCGACCTGAACTGCGAGTCGCTCGAGGCCGCATTCAAAACGGTTGCGGGCACCGCCCGCTCGATGGGCATTGACGTTATCGGATAGTCCCAGTAACACAGTCGCCAATCCAAGCGGCTTGTTGTTGCTAAACAGCGGCGCGAGCGTAAGCGAGCGCTGGCAGGCGCTGGGAGTGGGGCCCCAGCGCAAAGTGAAAGAAGAGCGGGGGTGGGGCCCCGCGAGCCAGTAAGTAAAGCTGACTGAAGGCTCAATCAACCCCGATGTAGTTCGAACAGTGGGAGGGCCGAAGGCCCGCTAGCACCACAGAGGTTACACAATGCGCAAAACAGGTAAAAAGTTCGCTGCCGCCCGGCAGCAGGTCCCCGATCGTGCGCACACGATCGAGGATGCGGTTCCCCTCATGCAGAAGGTGAAGTTCGCGAAGTTCGACGAGACGGTCGAGATCGCGCTTCGCCTCGGGGTCGATCCGAAGCACGCCGACCAGATGGTCCGCGGCACGGTCGTCCTCCCGCACGGGCTTGGCAAGACCAAGCGCGTGCTCGCGATCGCCGGCGCCGACAAGCAGAAGGACGCGCAGGCGGCGGGCGCCGATGTCGTCGGCGGCGAGGAGCTCGTCGAGAAGATCCAGGGGGGCTGGATGGACTTCGACGCCGTCGTCGCGACGCCCGACATGATGCGCGCCGTTGGCAAGCTCGGAAAGGTGCTCGGCCCCCGCGGGCTGATGCCCAACCCGAAGACCGGCACCGTCACGCCCGACATCGCGAAGGCCGTGAAGGAGATCAAGGCGGGCAAGGTCGAGTTCCGCGTCGACAAGACTGGCATCGTGCACGCGCCGGTCGGCAAGGTGTCGTTCTCCGCGCAGGCGCTCATCGAGAACACGCACGCGCTCGTCGACAGCGTCGTCCGCGCGAAGCCGTCGGCGGCCAAGGGCAAGTTCCTGAAGAGCGTGACGCTCTCCTCGACGATGGGCCCGGGCATCACGATTGACACGAGCCATGTAACCGAAGTCGTCAAGCACTAGGACCGGTAATCAGCGGCCCGAGCGAAGAGCGAGGGCTGGCGGGCGGTGGGGGTGGGGCCCCAGCGCAAAGTGAGAAAAAGACAAACAGAATCATGGCTGTCACACGAGCAACCAAAGAAACGGAGCTCCAGGAGCTCGAAGGCGCGTTCAAGGGCACCGAGAGCGCCATCCTGGTGGACTACCGGGGTCTGAAAGTCCCGGAAGTGACCGAGCTGCGGCGCCAGGTGCGCGGCGCGCGCGGTCAGTACAAGGTCGTCAAGAACACGCTCGCCACGCGCGCGATCAAGGGCACCCCCTTCGAACCGCTGACCGAGCATTTCGTCGGCACGACCGCCGTCGCCTACAGCGGCGACGACCCGGTCGCGCTCGCGAAGGTGTTGACGACGTTCGCCAAGGCGACGCCGGCGCTGCAGATCAAGGCGGCGGTGGTGCAGGGGCGCGCGATCAAGGCCGGTGAAGTCACCGAGCTCGCGGCGCTTCCGGGCAAGCCGGAGCTCTACGCGAAGCTGCTCTTCCTGTTGCAGGCGCCGATGATTCAGCTCGTGAGCGTGCTCAACGCCGCTCCGAGGGACTTACTCAGCGTCCTCGTGCAGGCAGAAAAGAAACGGGGTGGCGAAGCCGCCTAACCAAGCGGCTTGTTGCGAGTAATCAGCGGCCCGAGCGATGAGCGAGGGCTGGCGGGTGCTGGGGGTGGGGCCCCAGCACAAAGTGAGAAATGCAGTCGGAATCATTAATCGGGCTATCAGGAGATTTCAGCACATGGCCGAATTGAATCAGCAGCAGGTGGTCGACTACATCAAGGGGATTTCCGTCCTCGAGCTCTCGCAGCTCGTGAAGGCGCTCGAGACCGAGCTCGGCGTGTCGGCCGCGGCCGCGATGCCGATGGCGATGCCGGCGGGCGGCGGGGCCGCCGCAGGCGGCGCCGCGCCGGTCGAGGAGCAGACGGAATTCACCGCGACGCTGACGGAAGTCGGCGGCAACAAGATCAACGTGATCAAGGTCGTTCGCGAAGTCACCAGCCTCGGACTCAAGGAAGCCAAGGACCTCGTCGAAGGCGCGCCCAAGCCGATCAAGGAAGGCGTGACGAAGGACGAGGCGGCGGCGATCAAGAAGAAGTTCGAGGACGTCGGCGCCAAGGTCGAGATCAAGTAACTCGGCGGCTTCGCCGCCGAGTTACCGGGACCCGGGATTCGGGATGCGGGATCCGTTTTGGATCCTCAGTCGCCGAATCCGGGTCGTAAGTTTTTTTGCGGATCCCGGATCCCGATTCCCGCATCCCGCGAGGGGTTTTTAACGCATGTACAGCCTTCCCAAGAACGTCTACCGCGAGCGCATCGACTTCTCCAAGATCAAGACCACGATCCCGATCCCGAACCTGATCGAGATTCAGAAGAAGTCGTACGAGCGGTTCCTGCAGATGAACCGCCTGCCCTCCGAGCGCGAGGACGCCGGCCTGCAGTCGGTGTTCAAGTCCGTCTTCCCGATCAGCGACTTCCGCGAGAACTCGTCGCTCGAGTTCATCGAGTACTCGATCGGCAACTGGGAGTGCAAGTGCGGCCGGCTGGCCGGGCTTCACCACCTGCGGAAGCCCTGCGTCAACTGCGGCCACACGCTCGTTGCCGACCCGTACGGCGAGCACGAAGTGCTGTGCCCGCGCTGCGGCAAGCCGAACGAGGCGCGCGGCGATATCTGCGACATCTGCGGCAACACCGTGGGCCTGAAGCTGAAGTACGACGTGGACGAGTGCCAGGAGCGCGGCATGACCTACGCCGTGCCGCTCAAGGTCACCATCCGCCTCGTAGTCTGGAACAAGGACCCCGAGACCGGCGTGAAGACCATCCGCGACATCAAGGAGCAGGAGGTCTACTTCGGCGATATCCCGCTGATGACCGACAACGGCACGTTCATCATCAACGGGACCGAGCGCGTCATCGTCTCGCAGCTCCATCGTTCGCCGGGCGCGTTTTTCCACTCGGAAGACAAGACGCTCTACATTGCGCAGATCATCCCGTACCGCGGGTCATGGGTTGAATTTGAATACGACACGAAGAACCTGCTGTACGTCCGCATCGACCGCAAGCGGAAGTTCCTCGCGACGGTGTTCCTCCGTGCGCTCGGCCTGCGCGGCGCCGACGAGATCATCCGCACGTTCTACTCGGTCGACTCGCTGCGCTTCAAGAACGGCACGATCGAGTGGGCCGTCGGCGACAGTCTGATGGGCCTTCGCGCGGCGAAGGACATCAAGGCGGGACCCGACGTGGTCACGCACGCCGGGAAGAAGATCACGTCCAACGCGATTGCCGCCATGAAGAAGGCGGGCGTCGAGTTCGTCGAGGTCTCGGACGCGGAGCTCGAAGGGGCGTTTGCCGCGACCGACGTCGTCGATCCGTCCACCGGTGAAGTGATCCTCGAGTCGAACGAAGCGGTCGAGCCGCGCGTGATCTCGATGGCGCAGGAGAAGAACGTCGAGAAGCTCGAGATCTTCTTCCCCGAGCGCGACGAGATCGGCTCGGTGCTGTCGTCGACGCTGAAGAAGGATCCGATCCACACGCACGAAGAGGCGCTGATCGAGATCTACCGTCGTCTGCGTCCGGGCGATCCCCCGACGCTCGACAGCTCGCGCTCGCTCTTCGAGAACATGTTCTTCAACCCGCAGAAGTACGACTTCTCGCGCGTCGGCCGGCTGAAGCTGAACACGAAGCTGAAGCTGAACACGCCGCTCGACGAGAAGATCCTGCACCCGCAGGACTTCTACGAGGTCATCAAGTACCAGCTGAAGCTGCGCCGCAATCCGGCGAACGTGGACGACATCGATCACCTCGGCAACCGCCGCGTGCGGTCGGTCGGCGAGCTCCTCGAGAACCAGTTCCGCATTGGTCTCGTCCGCATGGAGCGCGCGATCAAGGAAAAGATGTCGGTCTATCAGGAAATGGCGACCGCCATGCCGCACGACCTGATCAACGCGAAGCCGGTCATGGCCGCGATTCGCGAGTTCTTCGGGTCGTCGCAGCTGTCGCAGTTCATGGACCAGACCAACCCGCTCTCCGAAGTCACGCACAAGCGTCGTCTCTCGGCGCTCGGGCCCGGCGGCCTGTCGCGCGAGCGCGCCGGCTTCGAGGTGCGCGACGTGCACCCGACGCACTACGGCCGCATCTGCCCGATTGAGACGCCGGAAGGTCCGAACATCGGCCTGATCTCGTCGCTGTCGTGCTACGCGCGCATCAACGAGTTCGGGTTCATCGAGTCGCCGTACCGCAAGGTCAAGAGCGGCCGCGTGATCGACTACGTGATCGTCACCAACGCGGGGGGCTCGAAATACAAGGTGGGCGACATCGTCGAAGCCGACGAGTTCACCGCGTCGGACCTCGAGGCGGGCAAGGGCAAGCGGAAGCGCGGTATGGAGTTCGAGCCGTACTCCTACTACCTGTCCGCGTGGGAAGAGGACCAGTACATCATCGCGCAGGCCAACGCGCAGGTCGATGACTCGGGCCGTTTCACCACCGACCGCGTCAACGCGCGGCAGGCCGGCAACTTCATCCTCGCGCCGCGCGACAAGGTGGAGTTCATCGACGTCTCGCCGAAGCAGCTCGTGTCCGTCGCCGCCTCGCTCGTCCCGTTCCTCGAGAACGACGATGCGAACCGCGCGCTGATGGGGTCGAACATGCAGCGCCAGGCGGTGCCGCTGCTGCGTGCACGGTCGCCGTATGTCGGCACCGGCATGGAGTACATCACCGCGCGCGACTCGGGGGCCGTCGTCGTGGCGCGCCGCTCGGGCACCGTGGACTACGTCGACAGCCAGCGCATCGTCGTGCGCGTGGAAGGGGAAGAGAACGCGACCTCGCGAGAGATGGGCGCGGACATCTACTCCATGACGAAGTTCAAGCGATCGAACCAGAACACGTGCATCAGCCAGAAGCCGATCGTGCGTGTCGGCCAGCGCGTGCAGAAGGGCCAGGTGCTCGCGGATGGTCCGTGCACCGAGCTTGGCGAGCTGGCGCTCGGGAGAAACGTGCTCGTCGCGTTCATGCCATGGCGCGGCTACAACTTCGAAGACGCGATCCTCGTGAGCGAGAAGATGGTGAAGGAGGACTACTACACCTCCATTCACATCGAGGAGTTCGAGATCGAGGCTCGCGACACGAAGCTCGGACCGGAGGAAATCACGCGCGACATTCCGAACGTGTCGGAGGGTTATCTGCGCGACCTCGACGACAGCGGCATCATCCGCATCGGCGCGTACGTCAAGCCCGGCGA
>WNGF01003810.1_pt1 | contig 20163 bp, 24 predicted proteins | sample 5400641 | NCBI WGS metagenome assembly WNGF01 (sample SAMN13153371, study PRJNA577476) | soil metagenome | isolation source: 80 cm soil or saprolite under grassland replicate 2 | place: USA:California | collected 2016-06-15
GGCTGACGCGGCTGCGTCCGAGCCGCGGCGCGAAGTGCGCTAGGGCGAATGGTCGCTCGTCGGTGGGTGCTATGCGGAGCGGCTTCTCTGATTGCGGGCTGCAACTCGCCTCCGGAGTTTCGGCCGTATGTTCAGAACGCCGAATTTCATTATTGGCCGCCCGACAGCGGCGCATTCGTTCTCCGCATCGGACGTGACACACTCAAGGTCGAGCGCTTTGTGCTCGATGGAAATCATCTGCGTTCCGAATCTGTGTGGCGCGGCGGAGTCGTCGAGTATCAGACCTTCGACGCGACGCTCAACGACGACGCCTCGGTGAAGCACGCCGAGCTGCGCGTGTACGCGTGGCCGGGTGATTCGGCCGCGCCGCCGACGGCGAGGGTGACGATTTCGACGACGGCTGATTCGACAATCATCGAGCAGGGAATCGCGCACAACGTCAAGCGCACCGCGATGCCCGGACACGCTCAGATCTTCAACGGCGTCGCCATCATTCCGTTCATTGCCGCCAGCTATGTCGCGGTGGCTTTCCGGGGGCCGGTGAGAGTTGGCGACAGCGTTGTGATGGAGCACATCATCCCGTCACTTGGCTGGCGTCGGCTCGTAATGACGCGGCTGGCCCCGGACACTCTTCTTCTCTACAGCAGTTTCCAGGGACCCGTTCGTCTCGTGGTGGATCGCAACAATCGCCTTCGCGAGCTCGACGGCGTCGGTTCCTCGCTGAGCTTCATCGGAAGCCGTCACGATGGACTCAGCCTCGATTCAGCGGGGCGCGACTTCTCGGAGCGGAATCGCACAGTCGGGGGAATCGCGGTGCTTTCGCCGAGGGACAACGCTGTTGCGACGATCAACGGCGCGCATCTGGTGGTCGACTACGGCCGTCCGTCGAAGCGCGGCCGAGTGATCTTCGGCGAGGTCGTTCCGTGGAATCGGGTGTGGCGCACGGGCGCCAATCTAGCGACGCATTTCACGACCGATCGCGCGCTCAAGTTCGGCGACACGGTCGTGCCCGAAGGGACGTACACGATCTTCACGCTTCCTACGCCGACGGGATGGACGCTGATCATCAATCGTCAGACGGGGCAGTGGGGGACGGAATACAATCAGACTTTCGATCTCGACAGGATTCCGATGACCGTGGCGACTCTTGCATCACCGCTCGAGAAGTTCACAATCTCGATCGAGCCGCTTGGACTCGGTGGAGTACTGCGCCTGCGTTGGGATACGACTGAAGCGTCAGCTGTGTTTACTGCGCCGGCGGCGTTTCCCGCGCGGTGAGCGAGGTTGCCGGCGCAGTGAACATCCGGCGCGCTCTGTGTCTAGCCGCTCTCGCATTCGTCGTCGCAGCGTGCGGTGAGCATTCGGTAACCGGGCCCGACATTCCGGTCGTTCCCGGCGCGACGACATTCCGCGGCTTCGACACCAGCATCTACCCCGGCGACGCGGCGATGCAGGCGTGGAAGAATCCCGGCTCGCCTTATCTGTGGTCAGGCTACTATCTTGCCGCGCCCTGTCACAAGGACGCGACGTGGTCGGGCAAGCGTGCGACAATCACCGCAATGGGATGGGGAACGGCGATCATCTACGTCGGTCAGCAGACATTCGACGGATTGCCTGACCTCTTCGCGTACGGCGATCCGTTGTTCGCAACCGTCTCGCCGACGTGCTCGCGCACTCTTCTCTCCCGCGATCAAGGGCTTGCCGACGCCGATGACGCGATCGCGAAAACGTTGGCGGAAGGATTTCCGCCGAGGAGCGTGATCTACCTCGACCTCGAGCGCATGGATAGCATCCCGCCGGCGATGGACGCGTACTATCGGGCGTGGGCGGAGCATGTGCTGGCCAGCCAGTATCGGCCGGGCGTGTACGTCCACAAATTCAACGCGCCGGCTGTGTACGTGGGATTCACCGCCGTGTATCAGGCCGCGGGATCTACGGAGACGCCGCGCTTCTGGCTTGCGACCGCGGCGGGATTCTCGCTGACCGCGAAGCCGACCGACATCGGCTACTCGTTCACGAACGCGTGGCAGGGAATTCTCGACACCGATGAAACGTGGAACGGCGTCAGGCTTCACATCGATGTCGACATCGCCGACAGGAAATCGCCGTCGGCGCCTTGATCAGCTAGGCGCGGAGCGCAAGCAGCGCAAACGTCGCGAGCCAGTGCTCGCCCATGTAATCGCCGGTGACATAGGGAAGACTCGCGTCAAGATGCACCTTCGCCGCTTCCATCGCGACCACTCGACGCGGATCGCCGTCGCCCCATGTCTTCGCAATCGATCTCCAACACCACGCTCTGCTCAGGTTCAGACCATCGAGGTGTGCTATTTTGCCGTCCCCGCGGTCTGCTACCAATGCGGGAACAATCAGGGCGACCGGCTCGGCGCGCGCGATTCGCGGCAGAAAGCGCGAGATCCAGGTTTGAAAACGATCCGGCGACATCACCCGGCGCATGCATTCCGCCTCCATCAGCGCCGAAGACAGGAAGTCGTCTCCGCCGGGTTCCCAAACCTGGCAGTCGGTGTCTCCGCCATACCATAGTATCGCCTTCTCCTGCAGCAATTCAGCAAAGGACTCGTTGGCAACCTCACTCGCGTACTCGAGCGCGAGCGCGATTGCGAATGCCGAGTTGAAGTGCGTGCCGACGCGGACCGGATACGTCGCCTTCGGAAGAAAATCGAAGAAGCGTTTGACGATGATCGCGGCGAGCGGCGTGACCGTCTCCGCCCAGATGCGCCGCTGTCCCGGCTCGTATTTGCCCTCTGTTGGCGAATCCTGCGTTTTCGCCTTTCTGTGCCGGTCGAGCTCGGCGGCGAGCATCAGCAGCCACGCCCATCCGTACGGCCGCTCGAATCCTTTGCTCTCCGGACGCTCCAGATACGCCGCTTCGCGCGCGACGTTCTCGCGTGTGAGTTGGACGTCGAACAACTCGCGGATGGCTGGCGCTTCCGGCAGCGCGGGGAATTGGCGCAGCAGTGTCGCGAGGAGCCAGTACCCGTGCACGCATGAGTGCCAGTCGAAGCTGCCGAAGAAAATCGGGTGCAGAGTGCTCGGCGTCTTCGCGTCGTCGGCGCTCGCCATCACGTGATCGAGCTTGTTGGGAAACTCGCGCGTGACGTGTCCGAGCGCGGCGCGGGCGAAATATGAGGCGACGTGCGGAGTGAGAGTATGCGTCATCTATTCAAAATGATGTGGTTTCCGAATCGATCCTTCAACTCTATATTGTTGTCGCGATCATCGCCTTCCCGGAACAAGACCTGGCGGGGCCGCTCATCCCAGCACGCCGACTCTCTCCTCATCGAGGTAGCACATGCGCAACGCACGTGTAGTCGCCGTACTCTCGCTCATCGCCTGTACCGACGTCATGGTGCCCGGCCCGCTCGCCGCCCCTTCCACAACTTCGAAAACGATCACCGCCTCAGCGGCAAAACTCGTGATCAATGAGCTGATGCCCGATCCGACGAAAGCGTCGGACGACAACGGCGAGTGGTTCGAGGTGTTCAACGCCGGCGGCACTGCGGCGAATCTCCAGAACTATCGCATCGCCTCGGCGAACGATCCCGGCACGACGATAACGACTTCGGTGAGCGTTGCGGCTGGTGGCTACGTCGTGCTCGGGCGCAGCTCGCAGAGGAATAAGAACGGCGGCGTCACCGTCGCGTACGTCTACGGGACGACGATTACACTGGCCAACGCAGGCGACTGGCTAGCGCTCAGAGACGCTTCCGGCGCGACCGTCGACTCTGTGAGCTACGCGTCGGCCGCGGCAGGCAAATCGTGGAGCCTCAACGACCCGCTTCAGCCACACGCGGACGTGAGCGGAGCGAATTGGCAGCTCGCCACGACGCTCTACAACGCGATGGATGCAGGCACCCCCAAGGCGCAGAACGACGGCTACGTTCCGCCCGGTCCCGCGACGGTTACCGTCAGTCCGGTGTCGGGAAGCATCGTTGCCGGAGGGACGCAGCAATTCACCGCGCAGGCATATGACGGGGCGGGAAACCCGGTGACGACGACGTTCACCTGGAGCAGCTCCGACACCGGCATCGCGACCGTCAGCACATCCGGCCTCGCGACCGGTGTCGCTGCGGGCTCGGCGACGATAAGCGCAACCAGCGCGAATGGCGTCACCGGTTCGGCGTCGCTCACCGTGACAGCTGGCGGTGGCGGCGGTGGGACCGAGCTCATCGTCCGCGTCCTCGACATCGGACAGGGAGACGCCAACTACATCGAGAACGGCGGCACGAAGATTATCATCGACGGTGGACCGGACATGACGCGCTTCGGAGTGCTCATCGACTCTCTCGGGCTCAACAATTCCACGATCAATGCGGTCATTCTCTCCCACGAGCACGCCGATCACGCAAGTGGACTTCGCGAGCTGTTCAAGACATCGCGCAACATCACGATCAATTATTTCTTCGAGAACCAGAACGTCTATTCGACGGTTAACATCACCGAGCTCCGCGACTCGATCAACGCTCGCGTGAGCCGCGGCGAGCTCATCTACCGCGACACCGACGACCCGTGCGCCAACGGTTCTGCGATCTGCACGATCTTCATGGCCGGCGGCGCGAAGCTGCACATTCTGAAACCGAATCCGGCCGGGACGACTCCGAACAATCGTTCGGCGGCCGAGAAGCTCGTCGGACCCGACAGCGCCAGCTTCTCGATGTGGTTCGCGGGCGACGCCGAACAGGAGGAGATAAGCTGGTTCCTCGGCGCGGCGGGTTATACGACTAATCCGGGGATGAGAGTCAATGTGCTGAAGGCCGATCATCACGGCTCGTGCAACGGCGTCACCAATTCCTATGTGAACGCGACCAACCCCGACTGGGTCACGGCTTCCCTTGGCGTGAACAACACGTACGGTCACATGCACACGCAGGCGAAGGATCTGTACACCGCGCACGGCAAGCCGTGGTACCGCACCGATCAGAACGGGACGATCGAGTTCCGCACGCCCGGCACGGTCGGTGGCGGTTACACGGTCAGCGTTCTCAGGGGAAGCGCGAGCATGAGCGGCCCGCCGGACGCGACTTCGACGCAGACACAGTGTAATCCGATACCGTGAAGCCTGAAGCGAAAGGGATCGCGGGCGACACGCATAGCTGGGCCATCGACTCGATCGAGGAGTTCATCGCCTCGGTCGAGGTCGATGGGAAGCAGATGATCCAGGTTCCGCAGTGGATGCTGCCGCCGGCAGCGAAGGAAGGGGAAGTGGTGGCCGTCAGGCGCGAGGTGTCGCCTGACGGCGCGCGCACGACTGTCGAGGTGACGCTCGATCGCGGCGCAACCCGCCGCGCACACGAAAGAAGTGTCGCGACACCGAAGAAGACCGGGAAGGAGAAGGTCGATCCGGGCGGCGATATAAGATTCTGATCGCCGGACAGGCATCATCGGCGGGCGTGTTTTTTCCCTGACAGAGTATTCGGAGAATTTACGCCAGGCTCCGCCATCCCAAACATGAGCACATCGGTCACCGCAAGGATGTAGGGCTCGAGCTCCTTTTCAGAGCGCCGAAGCTTCCCGGCCGAGAGGGGTTTTACCGTCCGGGCGTCGAGGATGAGGTTGACGAGACCGTGCATCGCTGCCCATGCGGCGAGCGCCATGTCATCCGCGTCGAGCTTCCGCACCAGGCCACGATTCTGGAGCGCCCTGATTGCCCCGCGCAGCAAATCGAGCACCGACCGAGCTTCTCGTTGGAGCTCGTGGAAGCGGCCATAACCTCCCGTCTCAGCACCGAACATCAATCGGTATTCCGCGCGATGCCTGACGCCGAAATTGACATACGCGCGCGCCACCGCCCTGAGCGCCTTCCGCGAATCGGGGTGCGATCCCGCCGACTCGACGATCGCTTCCTTCAGCCGAACAAACCCGTGCGCGGCAACCGCCGCGACGAGCTCGGCACGATTGGCGAAATGGCGATAGGGCGCCGCCTCGCTCACACCCGCCCTCTTCGCTGCCGCGCGTAGTGTCAGCGCCTTTACACCGTGCGCGCGCACGAGAGCGACCCCGGCGTCAATGAGCGCGGCGCGCAAATCTCCGTGATGATAGGTCGAGCGGCGGGCGGGCATCTGAAACTAACGACATGTTAACAACGTTAACATATGCAAGGGTCCACCATATGCTCACTCATCGGGAGTAGTCATGTCTGCTCAACTCTCGCGTGCGGGGCTCGCTTCCGGCGTCACGCTGATCGTCAGCGGAACACGAAAAAATTCATGATTAGCGTATTCACCAGCAGCAGCAGTAACGCGGTGGGCACCTGAACCCGGATGACGGCGTACTCATCGAGATCCAGCAGCGCCGTCGGCACGATGTTGAAGTTCGCCGCCATCGGCGTCATCAGCGTCCCGCAGAATCCGGACAGCATCCCCACCGCCGCCATGATCACGGGATCTCCGCCGAACTTGGCGACGATCAGCGGCAGCCCGATTCCCGCCGTCATCACCGGGAATGCCGCGAACGCGTTCCCCATGATCATCGTGAAGATCGCCATTCCTATGGTATAGGTCGCGACCGCGGCGACGGGCGTACCGAGCGGAATCCACCGCTGCGCGATCGTGCTCACGATCGTCCCGATGCCGGCGATGGCGAAGAGCGCGCCGAGTGCGGCTAGCATCTGCGGGAGAACGGCCGCCCATCCGATCGAGTCGAGAAGACGCCGCGCTTCGTGGACCGGCGCGGAGAGGGGAGGGCGGATCATCCACAGTCCGGCGATGAGCGCGACGATCGTCGCGACCGCGAGCGAGATCACCGTCACTTGCTTCTGGTCGACGTGCGGCGCGAGCGCGGCGGACTTGAAGAGGAACGTCCCTGCGATCGTCACCGCCGGAATGATGAGCGCAATTGCGAACAGCTTGTTGCCCCAGCGCCGTGCTCCCTCATCACGCTCGGCTTGCGTCACGCTCTCGGTCTTGCTCTGCCCAAGCCCGCGCACCGACGCGAATGCGACCATTCCGAGAACGATGAATCCGCTGACGACGTCGGGCAGCTTCGATCCGACGAGGAAGGTGATCGCGTAGAGCCCCCAGAAGCCGGTGTTGTTGATGCGCCGCGGATTGCTCGCGTCGCGCGCGTTCACGATCGCGACGCCGGCGAGCATCAGTCCCATCAGCCAGTAGATGTGCTCGAGCGTGATCACTTGGCCAATGTTGGGGAGTGAGGCGCGAATGACCCGGTGATTAATCCCGCTTGAGTACTTTGCAGCGCTACGACACGATGACTCGATGCAGACAGAAGGCGAAAGGGATCAATTCGTAACCGGCCAATGACCGTGTCAATCGCACCAGCCATCAAGATGTGCTCACTAACTTGTTGCGCGTATCCCACAGCGCGAAGTGCCAGTTTGTAGCGTCCCGGCTGGACAAGGCGCAGAACGAATCCGCCACTGGAATCCGTATAGGCTTCTATCTTCGCAGAGTCGTAGCGGACGAATAGAATGGCGACGGCTCCATGCAAAGGCCGGCCCGAAACCGAATCGCTGATGGTTCCAATTACTGCTGCGTGTCCGACGTCAGTCACTGATTGCCGGTCGACATGCGGAAGTACGGCGTTCGTTTGCGGCTCGATCGGCCGCATGTACGTGCAAGCGACTGCGCCGATCGCTAACGAGCCGAAGATGGCCGCTGTCTTGAGTGAGACAGCTCGCCGATATCGGAAATAGATGCGTTCGAGGGTGATCATTTCACTGCGAGGGGATAGCCGCCGGGACCCGGGGCACATATCCTTGGGACTCCCACCAACCCAGCCAATGCGAATTCTCACTGCAGTTTCTGTAATTGCTCTCGGGGCGTCGGTCGCTGGCAGCGCGGATGGACAGTCCTCCATGCCTAATGAGGCCTCGCTTCGAATTGGCGCAGGCGTGGCGATTCCCTCCGGCATGCTCAACGCAAGCACAGGCGTGAACGTGAGCGGGATTGCGACGGTTCCTCTGTTTGAAAGTTCCGTCTCTGTTCGGATTCAAGGGAGCTACAGTCGATTCGGATCCGGGTCGAGCACAGGCAATCCCGCTTATTTCGAGGGTAGCCTTGGCTTGGAACACGATTATGAGCGTCGGGGAAGGACAATTTCTTACTCCACCGCCGGCTTGGGCTACTATCACGGGTCGGGGAGCGTTGAAGCGGCCCTCCCATTTGGCGGCAAGAGGAGAAGTCATGCGGGCGTCAGCGCCGGCGGCGGCGTGAAATTCCCGATCGGAGCAATCAATGCCTTTGCTGACGTGAGATACGTTTGGATTTCCGGCAGCGAGGAGATGATACCGCTCATAGTTGGAGTCTCTTTCTAGCGCCTGGCTTTTCCTCACTCGCTGTGTCTCGTTTCGAGAATGGAATTGCGAGTGTTCAAAATTTCCCGCGCGATCTTCCTGTCCAGTAGCGCGAGCCGCGTCCCGTGAATGACGAACGCGGCGACGGCGGTCGGAATCGCCCACAGCGCGAGCTGCGCCGGCTCGACATGGATTCCGTTCTGGTCGAGGAATCCCTTGATCAGAAGAATCGATCCGATGGCGATGAAGATGTCCTCGCCGAAAAAGACGCCGACGTTGTCGGCTGCCGCCGAGTTGGCTCGGATGCGGTTCCTCGTCTTCCTCGGCAGCTCCCCCATCCGCGATTCCGCGGCGCCCTCGGCCATCGGCGCGATGAGCGGGCGCACCATCTGCGCGTGACCGCCGAGTGAGATCAGTCCGAGCGCGGCGGTGATCTGCCGGATGGCGAGATAGATGAGGAGGATGCGTCCGGTGGTGGCGAAGCGGAGACGAGAGACGATGAGACGCGCGCGCTCCTTGAGCCCCGATCTCTCGAGCAGACCGATGACGGGGAGAACCAACCAGACGATCGCGACGTAGCGCGACGTGATGAACGCTTTGCCGAATGCCGCGACGACGGCGAGCGGTCCGAGTCCTGACGCCAGTCCCGTGGCCAGCCCAGCGACGGTGACGACCAGCAGCGAGTTGATTCGCAGGACGAATCCAACAATGACAAGGGCGATGCCGATCAGGGTGAGCAATGATCCCGGCGAAAGATGATTCATCGCGAACGAAAATAGTGATTGCCGGGACGCGCGGTGAGACAGAATGTGGCGGGAGCGCATGCCTTGCAACGCTGTATATACGTTCGTATATTCAATCCACAGAAATCGGCGGAATCGAGCGCCGAATAATCTCGGCGCGACGAAGCAACAAAAAGGAGCGCGGTGCCTATGCGAGAAATTCGAGTAAGTAAACTTGGCCGCGGCCGTGCGAACCTCGAGGTGCTGCGCAACATGACCGAAGAAGAGATCATGCGCACGTCTCCACCGGAGCTGGCCAACATTCCGGATGATTTCTGGGATACGGGTGGCGTGCTGGTGCCGCCGGTGATCGTAAAGGAGCCGATCTCCATTCGCGTCGACGAAGATGTTCTGGAGTGGTTCAGGAAGCGCGGTCCGCGCTACCAGTCCAGGATGAATGCGGTTTTGCGGAGCTACATGACAGCGATGCGGCGGAGCCCAAGGAAGCGGAAACGCTCCGCATAGGCGAACGCGGGACGACTACCTCAAAACGCTGAAGGAGCGGAAACGATGACACGCGCCAACATTTTCCCTCCCGATCCCAAGCTCGACCTTGTATTGGAGCGTGTCGCCGACATGGTGAAAGGTGTCGTCGATGTGCGGCGACGCCTGATGGCGATCGGAGGGTAGCTTCATTCCGATGAGGAAAGCGCTCTCCTGGAGGACGGCTCCCCTGCAGAACGATCTGTGGGGAATAAACCTTTATCCCGCCGAGAGGGGGGATGACTGGGTCGACTTCGATTCGATGATCAACATTCGTCCCTCGCTCGATAATCGATCGCGTAACGTGGAAGACGCAGCGCTACGCGATCTCATCCGCTCGGCGGTTGCCAATTTGGTGAAGGATTGAGAAGCCCGGGATGACGTTTCACCAAGGACTCGCGGCCGGACGGTGGAATGAGCTCACACTCGCCGAGCAGCTTGCGAATGTCGGGAGCGAAGTGGAGCGCGCGATCAGGGCGCGGGAGTCCGGAAAGTCGAGCCGCTTTGAGAGTGCTTTCGATCGGGCGCTCGAGCTGTTCGATCTAACCGCGCGAGACCCCCGGTGGAGCGGTAGTCGGCGGCGGGAAATTCTTCGGGCGAGAGAGGAATTTTGCCGGCTCTTCTTCGACGAGAATGTGCCGGCCGACTCCGCAGCCGGGCTGCGCAAGTACTTTCTGCAGTTCGGAGTTCTTGCGCGCGGCAATGCGAGGAATATTTCGAGGGTCGCGGAGCCTGCCTGAGACGTTCCCCAAAAGAAACGAGGCGTGACTCTTGGTCGTAATCCGGGCGACGAAGAAAGTGCTTCGGTACCTTCCGAATTCCGAAGACAGTTTCGCGCAGCCGTCCGACAACGCGCTCGGCGACTGGTACGTGAACCGGATAGTCGTGGACCGGCAACCGCTTCTCCTTCTCCTGAGCGCCGGGTCGCTTCTCACCATTCTCGCGCCGGCACGAAATCTTCGCGCATTGCCGAAATTTCTGTCGGAGCTCGTCGGAGCGCGGCTCAGGCGTCTCGGGATCACGCGATCGGTAGTGGACGCGGAGCTCGCTTCGATGACCCCAGTCGTCGTCGCGCCGACGGTTGATCGTGCCGCGATCGGCTATCTGATCCAGTTCGCAAAGGAAATCCCATGCATACTACCGGTTCGCGGGTGGGACCTGACGACGCTTCCCTTTGTGGAGGCGAGACTTGCAGAAACGCCGTGTCATCTCGGAAAGAAGTGGATCCGTCCGGAAAGAACCGCCGCCGAGCTCCTGCTCGCGCGGTGGGGAAGCGGCCCATAGTTCGAATGTCCCATTGCAATTCCCAAAAAGGGAATGCATATTCCCAATATGGGAATGACGACATCGCAGGCCGGCCTCGCCGAGTCCCTGTTCACGAGCGTACAGCAGCGCGTGCTGGGACTGTTGTTCGGTCAGCCTCGTAGGCGCTTTCAGGGCGCCGAGATAATCCGGCTCGCGCAATCCGGCAGCGGAGCGGTTCATCGGGAGCTCCAACGACTCAGCGGGAGCGGGTTGGTAACGGTTACTCCCGTTGGCACCCAGAAATTCTATCAGGCCAACCACAAGTCGCCGGTCTTTCGGGAGCTGCACGGTTTGGTGCGGAAGACTGTTGGAATTCAAGGCCCGATCGCTGAAGCTCTCGATCCTTTCGTGAACCGAATCCGGGCGGCTTTTGTCTATGGATCATTCGCGAAAGGAAAGGAGACTGCAGGCAGCGACGTCGACCTTATGGTGATTGGGAGGCAGCTTCGGTACGTGGACCTGTTCCCAACGCTCGTGAAGGCGGAGAAGATATTGAGTCGGCCCATCAACCCGCATTTGATGACACACTCGGACTGGGAGAAAAAGCTCTCCGCCGGAAATCATTTCGTTGTAAAGGTTGCCGCTCAGCCGAAGCTGTTTGTGATCGGATCCGAGCGTGACCTCCGCTAGTCTGGAGAATCTCGCTCGGACGGGCGCCCTGAAGAAAGAAGCGCCAGTTCAATCGGAGCTAGAGGGCCTCATCGGTTCGGCGCGCGTCCGCCTGAAGGATGCGAAGAACGAGGATCTGAGTCTCGAGAGCCGGTTCGATCTTGCCTATAACGCCGCGCATTCGATATGCCTCGCAGCGCTGCGCCGGCAGGGCTATCGGCCTGATAAGAAAAGGTATGTCGTATTTCAAACAATTCCCGAAACCGTAGGTCTAGGCCCTGAAGTTTGGCGGGTATTGGACAAAGCGCACGGGATGCGGAACGATTCCGAGTATGAAGGCCGTATGGAAGTCGATGAGAATTTCCTCGGAGAGCTTCTCAAGGCGACGGATAAGGTGGTTGGCGCGGTTCTGGAAATGTTTAAGTCACGCGTTGTGAAGGATGCGAAATGACATTCAATCTGCAGCGCATACTGGATAGCAAGCAGGCAAACCGGCAGCGCCTCGCGTCTCGCCCGATCGCGGAAAAACTGAGGATGCTCGATGCCTTGCGTGAGCGCGAGGTCGCAATTCGGGGTAAGCGCGGTAATAGCGGGCTCGATCCGCGAACGATGCGTGAAGCTTCCAGGTCTTACGGATCCGAGTGCGAATGAGCGCGTGAAGAGTGCGGCGAAGGAGCTTCGCGCGAGTGTGATCCGCCACAGCGGGAGAAGGGCTTGACCCGCGTTGGGCAAACGGCCATGTTTGATGTGCCAGTTGGCAAGGAGACAGTATGAGAACAGGCACACTCATCGCCGCCCTGGGCGGCCGAAAAGTGCTAAAGGCCCGGGTTCGAAACGAGATGGATCTCATTACCGCCGCCAGTGACGGACTGCCGCCCGCCTCGGCGGCGAGTGTCGTCGCCAGCGGGCTCCTCACCTCCGAGGAGCTCTACCAGCTCGTCATTCCGCGACGCACTTTTGCGCGGCGCCAGGAAGAGATGGAGCCGTTGACGCCGGACGAATCGGATCGTCTCCTCCGTGTCGTGCGCGTAATCGTTCGCGCCATCGAGATCCTCGGGAATTCCGAAAAAGCGAACTCGTGGCTGAGACGGGCGAACAAGGCTTTGGCCGGGAAGGTGCCCATCTCGCTGCTGGCCAGCGATCTTGGGGCGCGACTCGTCGAGCAGGTACTCGGCCGCATCGAGTATGGCGTCTATAGCTGAGCGTCGCTAAGTGATCGTGTGGCGCATCACGCGCGCCGGCAAAAAAACGCTGAGCGGGGAAGGCGCCAGATTGTACGGGGGCCGCTGGAACAGCGAGGGACGGGCGGCGATCTATTCGTCGGCGACACTCTCGCTCGCCGTTCTGGAATACCTCGTTCATCTCGAGCCGAGCGAGATCCCGTCCGATCTTGTCACGCTCAAAATAGAGATCCCGGACGAGCCGGGCGTTGGGGCAGTTGCCGATCCAGCCAGGTTCGACGATCGGGATTGGCGGATGACGCCGGCACCGCCGTGGCAGGCAGAGCTGGGAGACGCGTGGCTCGAAGACGGAACGTTTTTATGGCTTGCCGTCCCATCAGCGGTCGTTCCGGAGGAAAGAAATATCTTGGTCAACCCCGCGCATCGAAAGTTTGGAAAGGTGCGAGTCAGGAGCGAGAGACCCTTCCCCTTCGACTTGCGCCTGCTCAAATAGCGCATGCGGCGGAGGAGAACAGTACCCATTCTTCGCGCAACAAAGAAAGTCCTGCGGTGCCGCGTAGCTCGATAGGCTGTTCGAATAAGAAATAGGTAGTCATTCGATAGGGAACAGCCATTGCGCGAGCGCCCCGGCGTCCCAAACGTTGTGGCGACTCAAATCGGACCGGTGATGCCCGGAGAACCATGGGACCCAGTCGAGCGCGACCGGCACTACGCGAGCGGGAAGCGCGCGGGTCTCCGCCGACTCATGTCCGAGGGCGACTCCTGGTTCGATTACCCGCCGCACCCGAATGTCATCGACTGGCTCGACGGCGAAGGGATCTGGGCGATCAAGCGATTCGAGAAATCGGGTGACACGGTCGCCAACATCGCGAGCGAGGCGAATCTCGCGCGACTGGCGAAAACCGCGCGCGATGAAAAGCCGGAGGCGATTCTCTTCAGCGGCGGCGGCAACGATCTCTTCACCGACATCGTCGAGAAGCCGAACCTGCGCTGGATCTGGCGCGCGCTCCTGCCCTTCGATCCGTCGAAGACACCCGCCGAGCATCTCAATCAGGACGAATGGGGCCCGAAGAAGAAGGAGATCAAGGATGGAATCGTGCGCGTCGTCGCCGCACTCGGCGGCTACGCTCCCATTCTCGTTCACGGCTACGACAATCTCGTCGCGTCGGGAGTGAAGGTTAAGTACGACGGTTTCAGAGTCGCGGGACCGTGGATTCTTCCGTCGATGCACGATCGCGGCATCGACGACACGGATTGTCAGCGCGGAATCCTCAAGGCTCTCATCAAGGAATACAACGACATGCTCGCGGGAATCGCCGGCGATCATCCGGATACCGTCATTCATGTAAAGCTCATCGGCACACTGAACCCCGATCGCGACTGGCTCAACGAGATTCATCCGACCGAGGAAGGATTCCACAAGGTCGAGAAGAAATTCCTCGCTGCCCTGAAAAATGATTTGCCCGTCGTGCAGCAGCGGAGGCATGCGTGACGAAAAAATCCCGCCACCTGCTGATCGCGATCGCAGCGGTCGCGATTTGTGCGCCAAGTGACATGTCGGCGCAGCGACGTCACGTGCCCGACGATTCGACCGGCGTCTACCTCGGCGTCACATCGCGAATGCTGTGGAGAGACGTGACACTTGCCGATGCGCCCGCGCTGCGCACGGGCGTCGCCTTTCCGATTCGAATTGGACCGCCGTTCATGATCGTCCTCGACGGGTCGACCGCGCTTCGCAGCAGGCCGCGCACGTCGGTCGGGGATCAATACGAGGCGGCGATTCATTACCAATGGATCTTCGCCGATCGTCCGCATCCGAGATCGATTGTGCTCGGTTACGGAGAGATTTGGAATCCGAATCTGGACCAGCTCGCTGCGGGTCTCCGGGAGCGAACTCCGGAGGTGACCGCAAGCGGTCTGTTCGACGTCGGGATCGAAAGCCAGGGAATCAGGACCATTCACTTCCAGATCGATGCCGCGCGCACGCTCGCGTTCATAAACTCGACCTGGCTTCAGGGCTCGGCGAGCGCGTCGATGGGTATCACGATTCCGCGTGAGACAAGCGACCTTTCGCTCGCCGCGATTCTGAGGGCGGCGCTCAGCGCGAGCGACATGCGCGGAACATTCATCGCGGCGGGGCCGCGGCCGAGCTTCGGCTTTCACAGCGCGGACATCGGATTGGATCTCGAGGTGCGGAATCGTCTGCCGTTCCACGATCTGGGCGCGACCACGACACTTCAATTCGGCGGAAGCTTCCGCGCCGAGCGGCTCGGCCCGCATGTCGGGTGGGTTGGACTCAGGGAATCGGTTCTGTTCAACTGAGCAACGAGGCCCGATTGAATTCACTGCCGTCAAAACGCATCGCCGTCATCGCCGTCCACGGCGTAGCCGACCAGAAGCCCGGGGAATCCGCCGAGGCGATCGCCGCGGTCCTGCTCGGCTGCACGTCGACGAACCCGGAAACGGGAGCTGACGAGCCGCGATACGAAGCATTCTCCGCGCGGGGAGTGCACGTCCCGCTCGCACCCGCGGTGGCGAAGGCCGCAGCGGCGGATTTCGCGCTCGCCGAGTACAGCGCGCGGCAGGGAACGAAGGACACCCTGCGTCAGCGGGTCGCCGCCGAGTTCCGCGAAACGAAATTGGGATACCGCCAGTTGCTCGGAGACGAAGAGGCGACGCAGCTCAAGGGCGCGCAAACTGTGAACCCGGCGGGGCGTTCGCGATTCGACGCCGGTCTCGCTTACATGCGTCTTCTCCTCAGCAGGTACACTGGCGAGGACAGCCGTCGTTCATACGTCACGTCGAAGCTCGCGGGCTCGCGAAAACACGACGCGCGTGCGGACAAGCGCGAAGTGGACGTATACGAGATGTATTGGGCCGATCTGTCGCGACTCGGCGGCGACCCGCTTCGTTTCTTCTCGGCGCTCTACCAAGTCGTGCTTCACCTGTCCGAGCTGGGACGTCGCGCGCTGGAAGACGCGCTCACTGATTTTCGCAACGACGCTGGCTGGAAGCGGACGCTCTCCTTTCACGAGACTTCCGTTCGCGTTCTCGCGCTTCCGATTCCGATACTGAATCTCATACTCCTGCTCACCGTTCTCGGTGCCGTCGTCGCCCGCGTCGCGGGCGGCTCCATTGGTGGACCCGCAGCGGCGACGGGAGCCATTGGAAGCGCTCCGGGAGTGCGGGTCGCGGCGGTGGCAATGATGATCATCATCTTCACCGGACTCGCCTACTGGTATGTCGCGCCGCCGAGGCTGCGGTTGGGAGAGCGGCCGATCGTTCGCGGCTGGTGGACGGTCGCTCCGGTTTCGATGTTCGCCGGCGCCGCCCTTGGATATGTGCTCGTGTCCTCCACGCAGCGCGCCGACATTCTTCTCATCGCCGAGTGGTGGCTGCTCGCGTACTTCATCATGAGCTTCGTGCTCGGAAAGTACGAGCGCGTTCGTCCGGGTGCGTCGAGCACGGGACGCCTGCTTTTCATTTTTTCTGCGGCGATGTTCGCGTGGACACTTGTCACCGCGCTCAACACGTCGTACGCGGTGGATCGCGCCGTTGAGTATGCGACTCTGTGGACGGTTCAGCTGATCTTCCAGCTGCTCGCGCTCGTGTGGGGGATGCTGATTGTGTGCGGCGTAACAGCCTGTCTTCTTGGGGCGAGTGCCGTCCGCCGGATGAGCGGCGCCGTGCGTGCCCGCGCGAAGGCGGCGTTTCGGACGAGCCGGCTCGCGCTGGCGATCTCCGCGTCGGCGATGCTCGGAATCATCGTCGTCGTCTGGAGCGGTATCGTCGCGTGGGGGGTGCGCTCGGTGAGCGTCTTCGACTGCATGCAAACGACGATCTTCCGGCCGCTCGAGGAGGTGCCCTGGCTGGTGGCGACGCCGCGGGCATTGTCGGGGTGGCTGCAGACGTGGCCGGACAATGCGGTTTGTGCGAACGGTGTTACGCAATCGGTTCACGGTTATTTCCGCGCCGTGCTGCTGATGACGACGACATCCGGCTTGCCGGCGAGTCTGCTTCTGGTCGTGATCGCTTTCGTCTTGCTTCTCTGGATGGCGATGCCTTCGGTAAAATTCGAAGGCAATCAGCCGGAGAAGTGCGCCAACGTCGACTCGACGCGACTCGGCCAGTGGATGTCGCAGGGATTGAACGGTACGCGCGCTGTCACGCACCTGTGGTGGGCGTCGGTGTTCGTCGTGCTGCCTCTCTTCGCGCTCGGCGACCTGCTCATCAGACACGGGTATGCGGTCGTGCCGCCGTTCGACTGGATATTGGCCAGGTCGCGACTGCTGGCGCTTCCGATTCTGCAGACGGGCGGGTCGCTTGTCGCTGCGTCCGCGGCGGCGATCTTTTTCGGAATCGCGAAGTTCGGTGGCTCGGCGCTCGACGTCGTTTTGGACGTCGACAATTACCTCCGTGAGCTGCCGACGGAATCTCCGCCGAGGGCACGGATCGCGGAGCGGTATTCATCGTTGCTGCGCTACGTAGCGAATGAGAGGTCGGTGGATGGGCGGCCGTATGATGCAGTGGTTGTGATCGCGCACAGCCTCGGGGGCTTGATCACAGTTGATTTGCTGCGATATCTCACCGCTGAAAGTGAAGCGGGCAGAGGTGATGCATCGCTAGCGGCCCTCGGAATCGGGCTGACGCGTTCCGCGCCGCAGATTCCCATTTCGATATTCACGATGGGGAACCCGGTGAGGCAGTTATTGAACCGGTTTTTCCCGCACCAGTACGATTGGGTTCGGGAGATACCGGACAACTCCGACGGTCCCACCAGACCCGTTGTCCCGCCGGTGGATGCGCTCGTGGCGAAACCGGAGCCGTCGACGCGCACCGTTGGAGTCGCGAGGTGGTCGAACGCGTATCGCAGTGGGGACTACGTGGGCCGGTCGATCTGGCTGGAGGAGTGGTATAAGCGAACCGACTCAGCGGATGCCGAAGCCGGGCGTTACCCCGAGCCGATCGCAAAGATTTCGTCGCCGCCGGAGAGAGTCGAGATGTGCATCGGTGTTGGCGCGCACACGCACTACTGGGATACGACTGCGCCGGATATTCGGGACCATTTGGATCAGCTGATAGTGAGCGCGTGAATGCTTCTCGGCGTCAGCGAGTCCGGTGCAGCTGACGCTCCACTTTGTCGCGAGCACGTCGAAGCGCGGGGTGAGGAGCGCGACGGGGGCACGCGGCGATTGCGATTGGGCGGAGCGCGTCCAGGCTGAATCTGGCAGTTATCTTTCAGGAAGAACGATCACACTAGGACGACACATCCAGGAAACAATCTCGGAGAACCCGACGCTGACTCAAGGGCCGCGGAGTTTGACTCGCCAAGACGGGGTGACCCGTGCAGAGCGCTATCTCCAACGGTTATGTGAGCGCTCGTTCCTCCGCCTATGGAGTTATCCAGGGGTATTCAGAGACCAAGGTCTCGGCAAATCGAAGGAAGGCAAGGAGATTTGCGATCTCCTCGTGGTCTTCGACAACCACGTCATAATCTTTTCTGACAAGGCGTGTCTATTCCCAGACACAGGCGACATAGCAATTGATTGGCAGCGCTGGTTCCGGCGGGCCGTCCTGAAAGCCGCGATGCAGGTTTGGGGGGCGGAACGGTGGATCGGACAGTTTCCGAATCGGATATTCATGGACCGCGCCTGTTCAATTCCTTTTCCGGTTCCATTGCCCGATGCAAAGACCGCCAAAGTCCATCGAATAGTAGTGGCGCATGGCGGATCACAGCGGTGCCAAGAAACTCTTGGCGGTAGCGGGAGTTTTATGATCGCACCATTTGTCGAGGGCCGCGCCCATTATGACTTGGCTGCAGCCACGAACACGGTCGGCGAGTTGAAGCCATTCACTGTTGGGGATCTTGACCGAGATAAGGGATTCGTTCACGTCTTTGACGACGCCTCGCTTCAGCGTGTGATGACAACTTTGGATACTGTTTCCGATTTCGTCGGCTACCTGGAGAAGAAGGAGCGATTTCTCAGATCTGGAAAATTGGGTTGGGCGGCTGGAGAAGAAGATTTGATGGCGTTTTACCTGAAGTATTTGAATGCCCAAGACGAGCATGACTTCGTCTTGCCAGAAGGAGTCGATGGGATTCTCATCGAAGAAGGTCACTTCGAGAACTTTCAGACGAGGCCTGAACGGATCGCGCAGGTGAGTGCAAATCGTGTGAGCTACACCTGGGATTCACTTATAGAGCATTTCATCGGGCATACGCTCAACCAAACTCACTCGTACTCGAACGCGAGGAACCTTGGCGATCATGAGCGGATGTACCGTTTTATGGCGCGAGAATCGCGCACGCGCCGGCGGATGCTCGCGAAAGCGCTTCTTGGCATAATGGAGAAGGCAACCAACAGAGAGCGGCGAGCCAGAATTGTGCAACCTTCTGGCGATGGCGACCCATTCTATGTTTTTCTTGCAGTCCCAAGTCGTGAAGATAAGACCAACAGCGAATACCGGGAATTCCGTCGCGAACTGCTGACACTTTATGCTCTTGCTGTCAAAGTGAAATTTCCCGAGGCAGAGGACATCATCGGGATCGCGACGGAACCGACGCACTCCGACGATCGCTCCGAAGATATCATCTATGTGGATGGTCGCGATTGGACCGAGGAGCAGTGGGCTGACGCGCGACACTGGCAACGAAAATTGAGAATATTTGAAGAGTCAGTACGATACGTCGGAAAGGAGGCAGAGTACCCCACGTCAACGAAGAATTGGCAGGTGAAGCATTTCCGACCGCCGGAGGCGAAGAATCGGCGAAATCAACCCTGCTATTGTGGCAGCGGAAAAAAATATAAGAGGTGCTGTGGTTCGAATGCGCATTGAGAAGACTCCGAGATGCGCCAGCGTTCTCACGCATGAGAAAAGAGAAGCACGTGCGCGCGTGATACCAACTTGTGCTCAACCACCCTCCGAGTCGGGATTGCCATTAGCGAAGAAGACTCTACCGGAACCGCTCATAGACAAATAGAATCGAACACCTGTGCCCGACCTGACTCCTGAACAACGCGCCCGCGAAGAGATTGACGCACAGCTCACCGCGTGCGGCTGGTCAGTACAGCACTATAAGTCCGCGGATTTCTCTGCTGGACGAGGTGTCGCCCTTCGTGAAGTCCCGCTCAAGACCGGCCCCTGCGATTATCTGCTCCTCGTCGATCGTACGGCTGTCGGGGTGATCGAAGCCAAGAAAGCCGGCGCAACTCTCTCGGTAGTTTCAGAGCAGTCGGCGCGATATGCCTCTAGCCTGCCGGATTTTCTCGCCAGCGACCGGATCGGCCCGCTTCCGTTCTTATACGAGTCCACGGGTATTGAAACCTTTTTTCGCGACTCTCGCGATCCCACGCCGCGCTCCCGCCGCGTTTTCTCCTTCCACCGACCCGAAACGTTAGGCGAATGGTTCGCCGAGCCGGATACGCTTCGCGCACGCCTCGCAGAGATGCCGGTCGCTCACCCGCTGGCGACCAATGGAATGCGCGAATGCCAGATCGAAGCGATAAAGGGTCTCGAGAAGTCCTTCGCCGAA
>WNGF01003815.1_pt1 | contig 20156 bp, 17 predicted proteins | sample 5400641 | NCBI WGS metagenome assembly WNGF01 (sample SAMN13153371, study PRJNA577476) | soil metagenome | isolation source: 80 cm soil or saprolite under grassland replicate 2 | place: USA:California | collected 2016-06-15
CGAGGTGAGGACGTGCCAGAGCCCTTCGTGGTGGGCGAGCGCGCGGACCTGCCGCTCGCTGAAGCGGGCGCCCTTGCGCAGGGTGATGCGCGTCGCGCCGGCCGCGGCGTTGGCGGTGAGCCGCGAGCGGACGACGACCTGCACGTGGCCGCCGAGGAGCGGGTTGCAGATCTCCGCGACCCGCGCCGCCGCCTGGTCCGAGTCGAGCGAGAGGTCCTCGTCACGCGCCCGCGGGCGGGACGCCCAGGCCCTCGCGATGGCGAGGTTGTCGACGTTGTGATCGGGGAAGCGGTCGCGCGGGTCGCCGTAGAGGCGGCGCGAGATCTCGTAGAAGCGCCGCGTCCCGCGCGCGGAGAGCAGGTCCGCGACGAGCATGAACTCGTCGCAGCGGCGCCGCAGGAGCTCCTCGATGGGGTTCCGACCGCGGATCTGCTTGCGGATCTTGCGGAGTTCCCGCTGCCGCTCCTTCGGCGAGAAGCCGAGCGCGGGGTACTCGGGGCGCGGCAGCTCCTTCGCACCCGACTTGAAGAAGCGCTCGTGGACGTGCGGGTCCCAGTTGATGGCGCGCAGCACGCGGAGCGGCTTCTGCGTCTGGACGATCTGATCGCAGAGCTTGCGGAGGTACTCCTTCGGCACGCGGGAACGGTAGCACGGTCCGCGAGGCGGCCGGCGCGGACGGCGCCCGGTCGGCGGGCGGCGGATTCGCGCCGCGATCTGCCCGCCCCTGCGCGGAGGCGAGCGGGCACGGCCGTTGCTCCCGGGGGGCGAAGGAGGCAGCCATGAACAAGATCGAGTCCATCCACGTCGCCCCCACCACCGAGCGCAAGGCGGAGCCGGGGCGCTTCGAGAACGCGCTCCGGACCGCCGCGTCGGGGCTCGCCCAGGGCGTCGCAGCGACGGTCGAGCTCGCCGCGCCGTACGTCCCTGCGGGGACGGTGCTCTCCGCCGCGGTGCGCTCGGCGGTGCCCGCGCCGAGCTCGGCGGTCGCGGCCGCCTCGGGCGGCGGCACGGCCGCGTCCGGCGGGTCGTCCCCGGAGGGCGACGTGCTCGAGGCGACGCGCACGCTCCAGCAGGAGGCTCGTACGTTCAACCTGCAGTACCTGCAGCTGCAGGAGAACATGCAGCGGGAGAGCCGCGAGTTCACAGCGCTGTCGAACGTCATGAAGGTGAAGCACGACAGCGCGAAGTCCGCGATCTCGAACATCCACTAGGAGCCCTCATGGCCGTCGCCCCCGTCGGCGTCGCCGTGCCCGCGCCCGCCGCGGCGGCGACCGCTTCGCACCGCGCGCAGGGCTTCTCCGCCCTCCTCGAGGCCCACGCCGCCTCGACGAAGGCTCCCTCGGGCATCACCGCCCCCGCGCGCCCGCACCCGGCGGTCGCGGCGCTGTCCGGGATCGAGCGGGCGCAGGCGCGGCTCGATGGCGTGCTCGCGGCCGCGCGGGCCGGCCGGACGTTCACGGCCGCCGAGCTCATCGGGCTCCAGGCGGAGGCGTACCGCTGCGCGCAGACGGTGGATCTCGCCTCGAAGCTCGTCGAGCAGGGCGCGCAGGCGGTGAAGCAGACCCTGAACACCCAGCTCTAGGAGCTCCCGTGCGCCACGTCCTCATCCTCCTCCTCGCCGTCGCGCTCGCGGGCTGCGCGCGCGAGGAGATCCTCCACGGCCTCGACGAGCGCCAGGCGAACGACGTGCTCGTCGCGCTCGACGAGCGCGGCGTCGCGGCGACGAAGGCGCGCGAGGATGGCGCGGAAGAGCGCTGGCGCGTCGAGGTCGCCGGCGGCGACGCCGCACGCGCGCAACGGATCCTCGCCGAGCGGGAGCTGCCTCGCGCGCGCCCGCCCGGCTTCGGCGACGTGTTCGGGAAGGGGTCCATGGTGCCGACCCCGACGGAGGAGCACGCGCTCTTCCTTCACGCGCTCGGCGGGGAGCTCGCCCGCAGCGTCGAGGCGATCGACGGCGTCGTCGAGGCTCGCGTCCACATCGGCCTGGCGCAGCCGGACCCGCTCCGCGCTCCCGGACGGACACCGCCGCGCGGAGCGGTCCTCGTCAAGTGCCGGGCCGCGGCGTGCGCCGCGATCCGGGCGCTCGAGCCCGGGATCCGGGCGATGATCGCGGGCGCGGTCGACGGGCTCGACCCCGGCGCGGTCGCGGTGGTCGTGGCGGAGGCCTCGGAGTCCACGGCCCCCGTGCGCGTCGCCTCCCGTCGCGGCTCTGTCCTCGTCGGCCTGGCGGTCGCCGCGGCGCTCGCGGCATTCGCTGTCGCGGCGCCGGCGGTCCGGGCGCGGCTCCGCCCCAAGGTGACCTCGTGACGCAAGCGGACCGGCGGGTCGGAGCGCTCGCGGCCGCGCTCGTGCCGGACCGGGCGGCGGCGCTCCTGTCCCGCCTCGCGACGCCGGGCGCATCGGACGTGGTCGCCCACGCGCACCGGCTCGTGCGCTCGACGCGGCGCGACCGGCTGCAGGCGCTGTCGGCGGCGCTCGCGACCGACCCTCGTTCCGCGGGCGCTGCGGCGGCGGCGCTGGCCGCGCTCGAGCGACCGCGCGTCGCCGAGCTCCTCAGGTCGGTCGCGGCCGGAACGCCCGAGGCGGGCGGCGCCTCCCCCGTGCTGGTCCGTCTCTGCCGCGAGCGGATCTGGGGCTGATGCGCGGCCCCTCCGCCGAACCGCGGCCCTCCGCACCTCCTCCGTCTTGTCCGTTTCCGCAGGGTTGGCGCGGTGCCCGCGCTGGCATGCGCCTTGGAGACCTGAACGCCGTGCCGCTTCCGTTCGATCTCCCTGCCCTCTCCAGGGGCTTCGCCGCGCTCACCCCCGCGGCGCGTGCGACCGGCGCGCGTGCCGCCGAAGCCGCGGCGCGCGCGCTCGCGCCGCTGCTCGGCCGGGAGATCGCGATCCGCGCCCGCCCGGCGCCGGGCGCCGCCGGGACCCGCGCCGCCACGGCCCGCCTCGCGGTGGACCTGACCGCCGTCCCCGCGGCGGGGCTGCTCGAGGTCGACCCCGCGCTCGTGGTCGCCCTCGTCGACCTGCTCGCGGGCGGGGCCGGGGCGGTGCCGGGAGCGACGGCGATCACGCCCATCGAGGCGGCCGTCCTCGAGCTCCTCGCGCTCGCCGCCGTCGACGCGGCCTGCACCCTCCCCGAGATCGAGGACGCGCTCGCCCCCCGCGTCTCACGCGGCGCCGCCGAGCCCCGGTCCGCGCTCGCCGTCGAGCTGGAGATCACCGCGGGTCCGGTGACGGGGAACGCGCGTCTGCTCCTCCCCGCGTCCGCGGTGCGGGCGATCGCGGGGTCCTTGTCCGAGGGGCCCGCGCTCGCGGCCCGCGTTCCGGCGTCGTTCCGGTCGGGTCGGGCGCCGCTCTCCCCGGACGAGCTCGCCGCCCTCTCGGCGGGAGACGTCGTCCTGCTCGATCCGGCGGAGGACTTCCCCGACGCGCTCGTCCTCCACGCCGGCGCCCGGTTTCGCGGCCGGTACGACGGCGAGACCTTCCACGTGACGGAGATCACCATGCACGAACGGAACGCGCAGCTCCCGGTGACGCTCGAGGTCGAGCTCGCGCGGGTGGACGTCCCGCTGTCCGAGATCGCTCGCCTCGAGCCGGGCGCCGCGCTCCCCCTCTCCATCGACCGGCGCGGGCTCGTCACGCTGCGCGTCGGCGACCGCGCCGTCGCGCGCGGCGAGCTCGTCGACGTCGACGGCTCCGTCGGCGTGCGGATCCTCTCGGTCGAGGTGGCGCCGTGATCACCGCGCTCGCGGCCCGAGCCGCCCTCGCGCTCGCGGCGCTCGCGACGGTCGCCGTCTTCGTCCGGCGACGGGCGCGCGCGACCACGACGCCGGAGCCCGTCGCCGTGGTCGCGCGAGCTCCGCTCGGAGCGGGTCTCGGCGTGGCGCTCGTCCAGGCCGGAGGCCGCAAGCTCCTCGTCGGCTGGGGAAAGGACGGCGTCCGGCTCCTCCGGGACCTCGGTGCCGTGGAGGACCGCTCATGATCGCCGCCGCGTTGCTCCCTTCCGCGGGTCCCGTCGCGGACCGGACCGCCGAGCTGATCGCGCTCGTCGGCGTGCTCGCGCTCGCGCCCGCCGCGCTCGTGATGCTGACGTCCTTCCTCAAGATCGCCGTGGTCCTCTCCGTCGCGCGCTCCGCGCTCGGGGCGCCGCAGGTGCCGCCGAACACGGTCGTGACCGGGCTCGCGCTCGTCCTCACGCTCCTCGTCATGGCGCCGGTCGGCGAGCGCGCCGCCGCGCTCGCCCGGGAGGCGCCCGGCGAGGCTGGGCTCGCGGGGGCCGCGGCGCGCGTCGCCCGGGCGGCCGCGCCTGTCCGCGAGTTCCTCGCGCGCTTCGCGCGGCCGGACGACCGGGCCGCCCTCCACGACGTCGCCCGCAGGCTGCGCGCGCCCGGCGCGCCGGCGCCCGCTGACGACGACCTCGCCGTGCTCGCCCCCGCGTTCGTCGTGTCCGAGCTGCGGCGCGCGTTCACGATCGGGTTCGTCGTCTTCGTCCCGTTCCTCGCGGTCGACCTCGTCGTCGCGAACGTGCTGCTGGCACTCGGGCTCACCCAGCTCTCGCCGACCTCGGTCGCCCTCCCGTTCAAGCTCCTCCTCTTCGTCGCGGTCGACGGGTGGAAGCTCCTCGCGCGGGCCCTCGCGCTCTCGTACGCCGGGTAGCGCATGGAACCCGTCCTCCTCCACCTCGTCCGCGAGGCGATCCTGGTGGTGCTCCTCGTCTCCGCCCCTCCCGTCGGAGCGGCGCTCCTCGTCGGCCTCCTGACGGGCGTCCTCCAGGCCGCGACCCAGGTGCAGGAGCAGAGCATCGGGGTCGTCCCGCGCCTCGTGGCGGTCCTCGGCGCGCTCGCGATCGCCTCGCCCTTCATCGGCGCGCGCGTGCTCCGGCTCGCGGAGGAGTGCATGTCGCTCGCCGCGAGGATCGTCCCGTGACGACCGCCAACCTCGGCATGGCCCCCGCCCCCGCGACCGTGCTCCTCGCGTCGCTGCGGCTCCTCCCGGTCGCGATGGTCTCGCCGTTCCTCGGCGGTCCGCTCGTCGCTCCCCTCGTCCGCGTCGCCCTCGCGATCGGCTTCGGGCTCTCCGGTGCGGCCCTCGCCGCGCCCGCCGGCCCGGCCCCCGCGGGGCTCGGCCTCGTCGCCGCGGGTGCGCGCGAGCTGGCGCTCGGTACCGTGCTCGCGCTGCTCGCCTCGGCTCCGGTCGAGGCGGCCCGTGCGGCGGGCCGTCTCGCCGACACCTTCCGCGGAGCGACGCTCGCGGAGCTGCACGTCGCGCCCATCCGCCAGCGCGAGAGCGCGACCGGCGATCTCCTCGCACACTGGGTGGTCGTGCTCGCCGCCTGGGCGGGTGGCGACCGGCTCGTCATCTCGGGGCTCCTCGGCAGCTTCGGCGCGATCCCCCCCGGCGGCGTCTTCGCGATCGATGCCGCGCGGGAGGTCGCGCTCCGCGCGGCGGGCGAGGTCCTCTCCACGGCCGTGGCGATCGGCGCGCCCGCGGCCGCCGGAGTGCTCGCGGCCGATCTCACGCTCGCGGTCGTCTCCCGCGTCGCGCCGCAGCTCGGGGCCGCGAACGCAGCGCAGCCCGCCCGCGCGACGCTCGGGTTGCTCGCCGTCGCCGCTGCGGCCTCCGCCGCGGGCGGCCGGCTCGTCGCGCTCACCGCGCTCGCCGGCTCGGCGCCCGGGTGGCTCGCGGGGACGTGGCCGTGACCGGAGGCCGGACCGAGCAGCCGACGCCGCGCCGTCTCCGCGAGGCGCGCCGGCGCGGCGAGGTGGCGCGGAGCGGCGATCTCTCAGCGGCCGCCGCCCTGGCGTTTGGCCTCGCAGGGATCGCGGCGACGGGGCGCAGCATGGCAGAGACCCTCGGGAGGGCGCTGCAGGGGGCGGCGCTCCGCGGCGCGGCCGTCCCGGCGGACCCGGCGGCGCTCTTGTCGGACGCGGCGGCGCTCGTGCTGCGGCTCGCGCTCCCGCCCGCCGCCTGCGCGCTCGCGGGCGGCGTGCTCGCGGGTCTGCTCCAGACGGGCTTCGTCGTGTCGGGCGCGGCGTTGCGCCCACGGCTCGAGCGGATCGATCCGTTCCGGGGGCTGCGCCGCCTCTGTTCGCTCCACCAGCTCGGCCGCGCAGCGCTCGGCGTCTTGAAGGCGGCGCTGGTGGTATTCGTCCTGGCGAGGTGGTGGCGGGACGCGGCGCGCACCGTGGCGAACCTCCCGCGCGCCGCTGGGCTCGGCGCCCTCACCGCCGCGCTCGCGCTCCTGTGGCCGCTCGCGGTGCGGCTCGCGGCCGCCCTCGCCGCGATCGGGATCGTGGATCTCGCGCTCGAGCGCCGCCGGCTCCGGCGGTCGCTCATGATGAGCCGCGACGAGGTGCGCCGCGAGCTCCGCGAGGACGAGGGAGACCCCGAGCACAAGGCGGAGCGGCGGCGCGCTCACCGCGCCCTCGTCGAGGCGGGCCCCGTCGCCCGCGCCACGGTGGTGATCGTGAACCCCACCCGCGTGGCGATCGCGCTCCGCCACGAGCGCGGTCGCGAGGGCGCGCCGCGCGTCGTCGCGAAGGGGACGGGCCTCGCGGCAGCCCGGATCCGCTCGGCGGCGCGCCGCGCCGGAGTGCCGATCGTTCGGGACGTCCCGCTCGCCCGCGCGCTCCACCGCCTCGCCGAGGTCGGGGACGACATCCCGGAGGAGCTGTACGACGCCGCCGCCGCGCTGCTCGCCCACCTGTACGGTCCACCGGAGGCGCCATGACGCCACTGCATGCCCTGCTCGCCCGCCTGCGCGGCGCGGGCGAGGCGATGTTCGCGCTCGCCGTCCTCGCCATCGTGCTGCTCCTCGTCGCGCCGCTGTCGCCGGGGCTGCTCGACGCGCTCCTCGCGCTGAACGTCGCCGGGTCGGCGACGATCCTGGTCGTCACGCTCTTCGCGCGGAGCGCGCTGCGCTTCGCGAGCTTCCCGACGCTGCTCCTGCTCACGACGCTCTTCCGGCTCGCCCTCAACGTCTCGTCTACGCGGCTCGTCCTCTCGCGCGGCGAGGCGGGGCGCGTCATCGAGGCCTTCGGGCGCGTCGTGGTCCAGGGGAACGCGGTGGTGGGCGCGGTCGTGTTCGCGATCCTCACCCTCGTGCAGCTGCTCGTCGTCGCGAAGGGGGCGGAGCGCGTCGCGGAGGTGGCGGCGCGGTTCGCCCTCGACGCCATGCCCGGCAGGCAGATGGCGATCGACGCGGACGTGCGAGCGAGCGCGATCGACGCGGCGGAGGCGCGCCGCCGCCGGCGCAGCCTCGAGCGGGAGGGGCAGCTCTACGGTGCAATGGACGGGGCGCTCAAGTTCGTGAAGGGCGACGCGGTCGCCGGCGTCGCGATCGTGCTCGTCAACGTGGCGGGCGGGCTCGTCGCGGGCACGCTCCGGGGGATGGACGTCGCGGCCGCGGCGCGGCGCTACACCCTGCTCGCGATCGGCGACGGCCTCGCGTCGCAGATCCCCGCGCTGCTGCTCGCGGTCTCGGCGGGGATCGCGGTGACGCGCGTCGCGGCCGAGGAGGAGGGGGACTCGCTCGGCGGGGAGATCGGGCGGCAGCTCCTCGCGGAGCCCCGCGCGCTCGCCGCCGTCGCGGCGCTCCTCGGGGGGCTCGCGCTCGCGCCGGGGCTCCCCGCGGCGCCGTTCCTGCTGCTCGCCGCCGCGGCGGCGGCGGGAGCGCGCGCGCTCGGCCGCGCCCGCGCGCGGCGCGCCGAGACCGGGCCCTCCTCCGCCGGGCCGGACGGCGCGAGCGCGCCGGCGCTCGGACCGCCTTCGCCGCTCGTCCTCCTCCTCGGCCCGGACCTGCTCGCGCTCGCCCGCGCGAGCGAGGGCCGCTTCGTCGGCGAGGGCCTCGGGGCGATCCGCGAGCGGCTCTGGACCGAGCTCGGGGTGCAGGTCCCGCCCATCGCGGTCCACGGCGCGGGAGCGCCGGACGGGTGGGCGCTCCTCGTCGACGACGTGCCCTGCGCGTCTGGACGCGCGCCCCTCTCCGAGGCCGTCGCGCTCGCGGCACCCGACGATCTCGTGCTCGTCGGGATCGACGGCACTCCGGAGCGCGACCCGCTCACGGGGCGCTGGACGACCCGTGTCTCCGCGTCGGACGCGGCGCGCGCCGCGAGGCTCGGGCCCGTGCGCGGCCCCCTCGACCGCGTCCTCGCGGAGTCTGCATCGGCGCTCGCGCGGTCGGCCCACCTGCTCGTCGGGATCCAGGAGGCGCAGGCGCTGCTCGACGGCCTCGAGCAGAGCGCGCCCGCGCTCGTGCGCGAGGCGGGGCGTCAGCTCCCGCCCGTGCTCCTCGCCGACGTGCTGCGTCGCCTCGTCGAGGAGGGCGTCTCCGTGCGGCCGCTCCGCACGATCCTCGAGGCGCTCCTCGAGGCGGGCGGCGCCGCGCGCGGCGCCCCTGCGCTCGCCGAGGCGGCGCGGCGCGCGCTGCGACGGCACATCGGACACCGCTGCGCGGGCGAGGGGCCGCTCGACGCGCTCCTCCTCGATCCCGGCGCGGAGGGTGCGCTGCGGGACGCGCTCGCGGGCGACGCGCTCGCCCTCGCACCGGACCTGGCGGCGCTTCTGCTCGACGGTCTCGAGCGGGAGGTGCGTGGGCGCGAGGAGCCGCCCGTCGTGCTCGCGAGCGGTGACGTCCGGCGCGCGCTGCGGAGCCTCCTCGCGCCGCGCTTCCCGCGGATCGCGGTGCTCGCCTACGACGATCTGCCGCCCGAGCTCTCGATCCGACCCGTAGGGAGGCTCGCGCTCGCGGCATGAACAGTAAACGGCCGCGCCTCCTCGGCACGGCCGTTCGACGAGCGGCGCAATCTCGGGCGGTTACGCGCCCGCGGCCACGGGCGGCGTGCCCTGTCCCTCGGGCCCGTCGTCCTCGCCCGAGCGGTTCACGCGATCTCGGAGCTCCTTGCCCGTCCGGAACAGGATCCCGCGCTTCGGCTTCACGGGGATGACCTCTCCGGTCTTGGGATTTCGCCCCTGATAGCCTTCGTAGTGCTTCACGTGAAATGCGCCAAGCCCGCGGATTTCGATGTTCTCGCCGCGGCAGAGCGCGTCCTTCATCGAGTCGAAGATCGTCTCGATGGTGGCCTCGGCTTGCTTCTGGGTCACGCCGCGTTTCACGACGAGGATGTTGATGAGGTCCGACTTGAGCATCTGGACTCCGGCGGGCACCGCGGCCCGACTTGCGAAAGCCGCTCGGTCTGTAAAAAGCCTAGCCGAAGGCGCCGAAATCAGCAAGGGAACCGCCATGATGCACCATCGACCCGCACCGACCGCCGAAGTCAGGCGGACCGGATAGGCTGAACGCCCGCAGAACCTGCGTCCGGGGGAGCGCTCGCCTGCTCTCCGGCACCGCCGCGCTCGCGCTCACACAGCTCGCGGAACGAGATCTCGGCGAGCCGCTCGGCGGCGCCGTCCTCGACCCCCTTCACGATGGCGGGGACGAGCCCGGCGCCCGCGCCGAGCGGCGGCTCCTTGCCGGAGACGGCGCGCCGGACGTCGAGCAGCGTCAGCTTCTCGAGCGGCCTTCCCGGGACGAGCCCGCCATCCCCGAGCGCCACGACGAGGCCGGCCGTCTTCAGGGCGGCGAGCACGTCGCCCACGTCGTCGGCCGCGGTGCCGAGCTGGTTCGCGATCTCGCCGGGATCCGGCGCCGCGGTTCCGCCGACGTCGAAGACCCGCGCGACGATGAGGAGGGCGCGACCTGCGAGGATCTCGCGGCCGGTCTTCGAGTCCGCGTGGACGCCCTTGATGAGGGACGAGGCGTACTGGAACACGAACGCGAGCCGCGCCCCGAAGAGCAGGATGGCCCAGGACAGATACAGCCAGAGGAGGAAGATCGGGATCGCCGCCACCGAGCCGTAGATCGCGGAGTACCGCACCGAGCGCGCGACGAACGCCGCGTAGCCCCACTTCGCGACCTCCCATGCGAGCCCGGCAATGAGGCCGCCCGCCGCCGCGTTCCGGAGCCGCACCTTAGTGTTCGGGACGATGAGGTACGCGATGGAGAAGAAGGTGCAGGTCAGGAGGGCGCCGGCGGCCGCCGCGAGGAACCCGAGGCGCGAGCTCGCGAGGAACGAGCGCGTCGAGTGGCCGAGCATCACCGAGCCGGCGAGGAGCAGCGGCCCGAGCGTGATCCCAACCCAGTAGATCGTCGCCTGCTGCGTGAGCGAGCGCCGTCGACGCACGCCCCAGATGTCGTTGAAGGCGCGGTCGACGTTCTGGAACAGGCTGACCGACGACCAGACGAGGAGCGCGCCGCCGACGAGCCCTGCGGAGGTGACGTGCGTGTTCTGGATGAACCGGTCGAGGTACGGCTCGATCGTCGCGCGCGCACCGACCGCGAGGTTCGCGAACAGGAACTCGTGGAGCCGGTCGGAGATGCGATCCATCCCGGTGAACGCCTGCACGACCGAGAACGCGACGACGAGCCCAGGGACGAGCGCGAACAGCGAGATGTACGTGAGGGCCATCGCCCTCAGCTGCACGGCCTCCCCGCCGAGCATGCGGAGCGCGATCTGGACCGCGTCGGGCGCGACCCGGATCATCCGGGCGATCCAGCGCTCGTCCCCGCGCTCGGCGGCAGCCGCCATGCCGCGCCCCTCTAGCCCTCGTCCTTCGCGGCCGCCTGCGCGGGCTGCTCCTCGGAGCGCTTCTCCCCGCCGGCGCGCTCGCGATCCGCGCCGCCGCGCTCGCGGTCCGCGCCACCGCGGTCGCGATCCGCGCCGCCGCTTCCGCCACCGCGCTCGCGATCCGCGCCGCCGCTCCCGCCGCCGCGCTCGCGATCCGCACCACCGCGCTCGCGGTCACCGCCGCCGCCGCGCTCGCCGCCGCCGCCGCGCTCGCGCTCCCCACCACGGCGCTCGCGGTCACCGCCGCCACGCTCCCGTCCGCCGCCGCGACCCCGATCGCCCCGGCCCCTGTCCTGTTCGCCGCGGCCCTTCTCCTGTTCGCCCCGGCCCCTTTCCTGCTCGCCCCGGCCCTTCTCCTGCTCACCGCGGCCCTTCTCCTGCTCGCCCCGCTCCTGGCGGCCGTAGATGTCGAACTGCTCCTGGTGGTAGTTCTGCTGCGGCTTCACCTGGATGGTCTTGTTGAACCGGTCCATCAGGTAGCGCAGCTCGTCGCGCTCCGCGCCCTGCAGGATCCGCGCGACCTCGGGATGGCTGTTCACGACGAGCACCGGCTCGGGGTAGTGGATCGCCTCCCGCCGGATCTCGCGGAAGATCTCGTACGCGATCGTGATCTTCGACTTGATGTGCCCCTTGCCGTCGCAGTAGCCGCAGGGCTCGTTCATCATGCGCGTGACCGACTCGCGCACGCGCTTGCGCGTCATCTCGACGAGCCCCAGCTCGGAGATCTTGAGGACGTTCGTCTTCGCCTTGTCCCGCCCCAGCGCGTCCTGCAAGGACTTGAAGACCTTGTCGCGGTTCTGGGGTTTGTCCATGTCGATGAAGTCGATGATGATGATGCCGCCGATGTTGCGGAGCCGGAGCTGGTAGACGATCTCCTTCGCCGCCTCGACGTTGATCTTGGTGATCGTCTCCTCGAGGTTCTTCTTCCCGACGTACCGGCCGGAGTTGACGTCGATCGCGGTGAGCGCCTCGGCCTGGTCCATGATGATGTAGCCGCCGCTCTTCAGCCACACCTTGCGCATGGCCGCGCGCTTCAGCTCCTGCTCGATCCCGTACGCGTCGAAGATCGGCTCCTCGCCCGCGTAGTACTCGATCTGCTTCTCGAGGTGCGGCGCCTGGTCGTGCACGAAGCGCAGGATGCGCTCGTACTCGTCGCGGTCGTCGATGACGAGCTTGCCGACCTCGGCGGTGAAGAGGTCGCGCGTCGCGCGCAGGATGAGGTCGAGGTCGCCGTGCAGCAGGGCGGGCGCGGAGACCTTGTCCTTCGTCCGGATGATCTCGTTCCAGACCTGGATGAGGAACCGGATGTCGGCCTCGAGCTTCGGCGCCTCGACGTTCTCCGCGACGGTGCGGACGATGAAGCCGGTCCCGTCCGGCCGCATCCGGTCCACGATCTCGCGGAGCCGGCGCCGCTCGCCGTCCTTCTCGATGCGGCGCGAGATGCCGATGTGATCGACCGTCGGCATGAAGACGAGGTGGCGGCCGGGGAGCGAGATGTGGCTCGTGATCCGGGCACCCTTCGTGCCGATCGGATCCTTCGCGACCTGGACGATCACCTCCTGGCCCTCCTTCAGGAGGTCCTGGATGTTCTTCTGCTCCTTCGAGCGCTTCTCCTCGCGGCCGTTGCGCCCGGCGCGTTCGCGGCCCTGTCCCTCGCGGCCCTCGCGCCCCTGTCCCTCGCGTCCCTCGCGGCCCTGGGCCTCGCGGCCCTCCCGTCCCTGTCCTTCGCGGCCGTCGCGGCGGCCGCGCTCGTCGCGCCGGCGGTGCTCGGGACGCGCCTCGCGCGCGGCCTCGCGGTCGCGGACCTCGCGTCGATCCGAGGCCGGCGCGGCCGCAGCGGGCACCGGCGTCGGAGCCGGCGCGGCGCCGGCGGGAGGCTGCGGCTCCGCGAGGGTTCCGGAGACGGGCTCTGCGACGGCCACGGGCTCCGGATCGGCGAGCGGCGGCACCATGAGCCCCGGGATCGCGGGCACGGGCGCCATGCCGATCTCGTTCGTGAGCGGGATCGCCGTCATCGGCGGGGGCGGCAGCTCCGCCGCGCTCGCCTCGGGCGTTCCCTCGGGCGGCTGCGGCGTCGCGCCGGCGTCCTGCGCGGGCGTCGCCTCCATCGTGCCGGCAACGAGCTCGCCGGGCACGGGCGTGAGCGCGGGGGCCTCGGCGGGCGGCGCGTGCGCGCGCGCCTCCAGAGCCTCGGCCTCCTGCTCGTCGGGGACGTCGGTCACCTCCTGCGGGTGCTCGCCCTCGGTGAGCTCGAACTCCTCGGAGAAGTCCGGGTCGCCGTAGACGTCGCCGACGTACAGGAAGGCGGCCTTCTCGAGGCCGATGTCGACGAAGGCCGCCTGCATGCCCGGAAGCACGCGGACGACCCTGCCCTTGTAGATGTTGCCGACGATCCCCTTCTCGCGCTTTCGCTCGAGGTAGTACTCGTGGATCGTCCCGTTCTCGACCAGGGCGACGCGCGTCTCCGCGCCCGCCGCGTTGATCACCAGGATGCTGTTGCCGGCCATGGGATTCCTCTCTCGCCCCGACGTGCGGGGAGAGCGAGGCCCAGGGCATCGGGCCACGACCGCGTCTGCCCGGGTGGAGCCGGGCTTCCGGGATCGGCTGTCGAGCGCAAGCTCAAAGCGTCGCGTCTCCTCGCACCCGCGGCCGCGGTTCGTCGCGGCCCGGCGGGGCGCGTTCGTTCACTTAGGCGTCGAGGTAGCGAGGCGCGCGCGGCTGTCCCTGTGGTTGGGGCCGAGCGGACCTCGCGAAGCTCACGCCTTCCTTCAAGACCTTCACTCCCCTGGGCGGCGCCCCGTCGCCGAAGATCGCCGCCAGCACCTCGGCTGGCTTCGCGCTTCCCGAAGGGTCCGCCCTCAAGCTGAACGCGACGGTACCCGGCCCCTCTACGGCCAGATGCGTCACGATTTCTTTCAAGTCTATCTCTCTTCCGGCCCGCTCTGCGACCTTCTGTTGGCGCTTTCCGCGCCGGGCCTTCGGGGTGGCGGCCCGCGTGACGACCGCTCGCTCCACCCCCTGGAAGGCCGTGACGCGCTGCGTCAGGGCCGCTTCCCCCCAGGCTTCCAGGGGAAACTCGACGCGGTAGTGGACCGCCCGGAGCGACTCGGAGACCGAGGGCTCTCCTGGGTCCACGACGGCGGACTCCATCACGCGGAAATCGTCGGGGAGCTCGGCCCCGAGCCGCGCCGCGACGTCGGCCGCGTCGGCGCGGCCGAACAGCTCGAGGTCGACATGCTCGCACAGGCTCTCGATCCCGACGGGGAGCGCGGGGCCGAAGGAGACCTTCGGTTTCGGGTGGTACCCCTGCGAGTAGACGACCGGCAGCCCGGCGCGGCGGACCGCCCGGAGGAGCGCGTGCATCGTCTCGAGGTGCGACAGCGCGACGAGGCGCCCGAGCTTCGCGTAGCGGATGCGGACGCGAGTCCGCTCCGCGGGATCGGGCGGGCGCGGCGGGGGGGGCGGCGCCGGGACGTAGTCCTCGCGCTCGTGGACCCGGTTCTTCACGACCTCGAAGTCGCAGACGCCGCAGGCGCCGCACGTCGCGGTCACGCAGTCGACGAGCTGCGCGGGCTCGCGCGCGCGGGCGGCCTCCTTCGCGAGGAAGCGCTTCGTCACGCCGCAGTCGATCCGGTCCCACGGGAGGACCTCGTCGAGCGACCGTCGCCGGTGCGCGAACCAGTCGAGCCCGACGCCGTGCTCCCGCTCGGTCTCCGCGAACGCCTCGAGCCAGCGCGCCTCGTCGAACCACTCGGTCCAGCCGTCGAGCCGCTGCCCGCGCCGGTACGCCCCGAGCACCGCCGTGCCGGTGCGGCGATCTCCGAGCGCGAGCGCCCCCTCGATGGACGACTGCCGCGAGTCGTGCGGCTTGTACTGGATCGCGCCCTTGCGGCCGCCGAGGGTCGCGGTCACGAGCGCCTGGCGCCGCCGGGTCTCCTCCGGCGTGATCATGGGCTCCCACTGGAACGGCGTGAACGGCTTCGGGACGAAGGTCGAGACGGCGAGGTGGAGCGTCGCCGCTCCGCTCTGAGACGCGCGCTTCGCCGTCGCGAGCGCCCGCCGCGCGAGCTCGGCGATCGCGACGACGTCCTCGTCGCGCTCCTCCGGCAGGCCGATCATGAAGTAGAGCTTGAGGAGCGCCCAGCCGTTCGCGAACACCGACTCGACGGCGCGCAGCAGGTCCTCCTCGCGGTTCCCCTTGTTGATGACGATGCGCATCCGCTCGGTCGCCGCCTCGGGCGCGAGCGTGAACCCGGTCTTGCGGATCCGCGCGATCCGCTCGGCGAGCGAGCCGGAGAGCGTCTCGGTGCGCAGCGAGGGGAGGCTCATCCCGATCTTCTCGCCCTCCCAGCGCGCGAGGAAGTCGTCGAGGAGCGGGTCGAGGCAGGCGTAGTCGCCGGAGGAGAGCGACAGCAGGCCGACCTCCTCGTACCCCGACCCGCGCAGCCCCGCCTCGGCGAGCTCGAGCACCTGCCGCGGGTCGCGCTGGCGCGTCGGGCGCGTCACCATCCCGACCTGGCAGAAGCGGCAGCCGCGGGTGCAGCCGCGCTGGATCTCGACGGGCAGCCGATCGTGGATCGTCTGCATGAACGGCACGATCGGGCGGGTGTAGGCGCTCGTCGGCAGCGCGTCGAGGTCCGGCGCGACGCGGCGCTCGACCTTCTCGTAGCCCGGGAGGAGCGGCTCCATCGCGACGAGCGCGCGGGTCGCGGGGTCGTAGCGCGGCGCGAACAGCGAGGGGACGTAGACGCCCGGGATGCGCGCGAGCCGCCGCAGCAGCTCGGCCCGGCTCGCCCCCCCGCGGCGGAACCCGCTCTCGCGCACGGCGTCGGCGATCTCGAGCGCCACCTCCTCGCCGTCGCCCACCGCGAGCGCGTCGAAGAAGTCCGCCACCGGCTCCGGGTTGAACGCGCACGGGCCACCGCCGAGGACGAGCGGGTGATCGTCGCCCCGCTCGCGCGCGAGGAGCGGGATGCCGGACAGATCGAGGAGCGCGAGCACGCTCGTGTACGCGAGCTCGAACTGGAGCGTCACCCCGAGCACGTCGAACCCCGCGACGGGCGCGCGCGACTCGAGCGTGAAGAGCGGCAGCGACGCGGCGCGGAGCATCCCCTCGAGGTCGGGCCAGGGCAGGAAGACCCGCTCGCAGGCGATCTCGGGCCGATCGTTCAGGAGGTGATAGAGGAGCCGGAACCCGAGGTTCGACATCCCCACCTCGTAGGTGTCCGGGAACGCGAGCGCGAACCGGAGGCCGGCGGCGGAGAGGTCCTTGCGGATGCTGCCGCGCTCGCCCCCGACATACCGGGACGGCTTCTGCGCGCGGAGCACGAGCGCGTCGAGCGCGGAGGAGAGGGCGTCGGGGCTCGTCATCTGTCGCCGGGCCGCGGGTTCGAGCCGCGTGTCGCCCGCCGGTGCTGCAGAAGGCCTCGCGCGTGTAGCACGGCGCCGAACGCGGGGGCAACCGGGCCCCCGGGCGGGGCGCCGGTCGGACGCAGCGCGCTACCTCCGGGTCCCGAAGGGCCCCAGGTCGCCCTTGAACTCGCCCCACCTCGCGGCGACCTGGTCGACGCGCGCCGCCGGCGGCCCGGTCTGGCAGAACCGGACGAACGCCTCGAGGTCCGGCCGCTCCCCCTCCGCCTCGGCCTCCACGCGGCCGTCGGGGAGGTTCCTGACCCAGCCGGCGAGCCCGAGGCGGCGCGCCTCGTCCACGGCGCTCGCGCGAAACGCGACCCCCTGGACGATCCCTTCGACGACGAGGTGGACCCGCGCGCGATCGGCCATGGTCACTCCCGGAGAAGGGCGAGGAACGCCGCTTCGTCGACGATCCGCACGCCGAGCTCCTTCGCCTTCGCGAGCTTCGTGCCGGCCTCCTCGCCCGCGACGACGAGGTCGGTCTTGCGCGAGACGCTCTGCGACACCTTCCCGCCGCGGCGCTCGATCTCCGCCTTCGCGTCGTCGCGGCTCAGGGCGGCGAGCCCGCCCGTCAACACCACGGTCTTGCCGGCGAGCGGGCCGCGCGCATCCACCCGCTCGGGCTCGGGTCGCACCCCGGCGGCGAGCAGCCGCTCGACGACCCCGCGGTTCTGCGGCTCCTGCGTCCAGGCGCGGATCTCGCGGGCCGTCTCCGGCCCGATGTCGCGCACCCCGAGGAGGGCGTCCTCGCTCGCGTCCATGAAGCGCCACACGTCACCGAAGTGACGCGCGAGGGTCGCCGCGGTCGCCTCGCCGACCTGCGGGATCGCGAGCGCGAAGACGAACCGGCGGAGCGTCGTCGTCTTCGAGCGCTCGAGCGCGGCGACGATGTTCTGCGCCGCCTTCTCCGGCAGCTCCGGCTCGCCCTCGGCCGGATCGAGCTTGCGCGGACGGCTGAAGGCGCGCTGCCACTCCTCGAACGGGACGGCATACAGGTCCGCGGCGGACCTCACGAGCTTCCGGTCGACGACCCAGGCGGCGAGCTTCTCGCCGAGCCCCTCGACGTCCATCGCGCGTCGGGAGGCGAACTGCCTGAGCTTGCCGACGAGCTGCGCGGGGCACGCGGACCCGGTGCAGCGCCAGACCTTCTCGCCCTCCTCGCGGACCACCTTCGCGCCGCAGATCGGGCAGGTCTCCGGGAAGACGAACGGCCGCTCGGCGCCGGTGCGGCGCTCCTTCAGGGGCTTCACGACCTCCGGGATCACCTCGCCCGCGCGGCGGATGAGGACCCAGTCGCCGACGAGGATGTCCTTGCGGCGCATCTCGTCCTCGTTGTGCAGCGTCGCGCGGGAGACGAGCGCGCCGGAGATCCGGACCGGCTTCACCTCCACGACCGGGGTCAGGATCCCGGTGCGCCCGACCGACGCCCAGATCTGCTCGACCTGCGTCTCCTCTTCCTGCGGCGGGTACTTGAACGCGACCGCCCAGCGCGGAAACTTCGAGGCCGCGCCGAGGCGGCGGCGCCAGTCGAGGTCGTCCACCTTCACGACGACCCCGTCGGTGTCGTACGCGAGGCGGAACCGCTGCTCGGCCATCTCGTCGCGATACGCCTTCACCGCGGCGATCCCCTCGCAGCGCCGGTTCTCCGGGTTCGTCTCGAAGCCGAACGCGACGAGCGCGGCGAGCTTCTCGTAGTGCGTCTTCCACCCGTCGCCGCCCGGGACGAGCGCCTCGTAGGCGATGAACGACAGCGGGCGCGTGGCCGTGACGCGCCAGTCGAGCTGGCGCAGCGAGCCCGCCGCGGCGTTGCGCGGGTTCGCGAACGGCTCGCCCCCGCCGCGCACGATCACCTGGTTCATCGCCTCGAAGTGCTTCTTCTGGAGCAGCACCTCGCCGCGGACCTCGAGCCGCCGGGGCGGGGCCCCAGCGAGGCGCGCGGGCACCCCGCGGTTCGCGCGCAGCCCGCCGACGGTGCGGAGGTTCGCGGTGACGTCCTCGCCGTTCACGCCGTCGCCCCGCGTCGAGCCGTGCACGAAGAGGCCGTCCTCGTAGACGAGCTCGACGGCCAGGCCGTCGAGCTTCGGCTCGCAGACGTAGCCCGGGGTCGCGCCCTCCGCGAGCCCGAGGAGGCGCCGCACGCGCGCGTCGAACTCGTCGAGCTCCTCGTCGGTCTGGACGTTCCCGAGCGAGAGCATCGGCTCGCGGTGGACCACGCGCGCGAACTTCTCCGATGGCGCACCGGAGACGCGCCGCGTGGGGGAGTCGTCCGTCGCGAGCGACGGGTGCGCCGCCTCGAGCTCGGCGAGCTCGCGCATGAGCCGGTCGTACTCCGGGTCGGAGAGGACCGGCTGGTCGAGGACGTAGTAGGCGTGGTCGGCGGCGCGGATCTTCTCGCGCAGCTCCCGCGCGCGCTTGGCGGCCGGGTCGGAGGCCTGGGCGTCGGGGCTCACGCCCCAGGATTACGGCGGGGAGCGGCCGGATTCAACCGCGGCGAGCGCCCACCAGTCGGTGCGGTGGGGTGGTCTTCCCCGATCGCGAGGTCGTCGAAGAGCCCACCGCTCAGGGGCGCGACCGCGCCGAGCACGCCCTCCGAGGGGCGCAGCCGCTCGCTTCCACGACGCGGGTGGTGGACGTGTCGGATCGCGCCCCTGACCCCGAGTTCAAGGCCTCGCCGACGGCGCCCGAGGCGTTCGCCCGAACGGCGGACCGGGCGTTGACACACACCATCCGACCGCATAGCTTCCGTTCCTCCCTTCCGGTCCCTTCAATCAGACCGCCCGCAGGCCCGATCGCGTCCGCGATCCCCGCCGCATCGAGAACCCGACATGCCCGCCGCCGCTCCGACACCCGCGCTCTCCCCGTCGAGCATCACGGAGCTCAAGCACCTGAAGGTCGCCGAGCTCGCGCGACTCGCGCGCACGCTCGACATCGAGGCCGCCGGGGCGATGAAGAAGCAGGACCTCATCTTCGCGATCCTCCAGGCGCAGTCGAAGCTCGCCGAGGAGAAGCGCGAGGAGATGGAGGTCGCCGGCGAGGGGACGCTCGAGGTGCTCCCCGACGGGTTCGGCTTCCTGCGCAGCCCCGACTTCAGCTACCTGCCGGGACCCGACGACATCTACGTGTCGCCGTCGCAGATCCGCCGGTTCAACCTGCGGACGGGCGACACGGTGCGCGGCACCGTCCGCCAGCCGAAGGAAGGCGAGCGTTACTTCGCGCTCCTGAAGGTGGACTCGATAAACGGCGAGGTCCCCGAGGAGAACCAGTCGAAGGTCCTGTTCGACAACCTCACGCCGCTCTACCCGACGAAGCGCCTCACGCTCGAGCACGATGCGAACGAGATGACGACGCGCGTCGTCGACCTCTTCTCGCCCATCGGCAAGGGCCAGCGCTGCCTCATCGTCTCACCCCCGCGCGCCGGCAAGACGGTCCTCCTCCAGAACATCGCGCACGCGGTCACGGCGAACCACCCCGAGGTCACGCTCATCGTGCTGCTCATCGACGAGCGGCCCGAGGAGGTGACCGACATGGAGCGGACGGTGAAGGGCGAGGTGGTCGCCTCGACCTTCGACGAGCCCGCGACGCGCCACGTGCAGGTCGCCGAGATGGTGATCGAGAAGGCGCGCCGGCTCGTCGAGCACAAGAAGGACGTCGTCATCCTCCTCGACTCGATCACCCGCCTCGCGCGCGCCTACAACTCGACCGTGCCGCCCTCGGGCAAGATCCTCTCGGGCGGCGTCGACGCGAACGCGCTCCACAAGCCGAAGCGGTTCTTCGGCGCCGCGCGCAACATCGAGGAGGGCGGGTCGCTCACCATCATCGGCACCGCCCTCGTCGACACCGGCTCGCGCATGGACGAGGTGATCTTCGAGGAGTTCAAGGGGACCGGGAACTCGGAGATCGTGCTCGACCGCAAGCTCATGGAGAAGCGGATCTTCCCCTGCATGGACATCGGGAAGTCCGGGACGCGCAAGGAAGAGCTCCTGCTCGCCGCCGACTGGCTCTCCAAGATCTACATCCTGCGCCAGACGATCCTGAACGGGCTCGACAACGTCGAGGCGATGAAGTTCATCCTCGACAAGTTCCGCCAGGTGAAGAGCCACGACGAGTTCTTCAAGATGATGGTCGG
>WNGF01003816.1_pt1 | contig 20156 bp, 19 predicted proteins | sample 5400641 | NCBI WGS metagenome assembly WNGF01 (sample SAMN13153371, study PRJNA577476) | soil metagenome | isolation source: 80 cm soil or saprolite under grassland replicate 2 | place: USA:California | collected 2016-06-15
TAAATTCTGCGCTGAGCGATGATCAAGATGGCTGCGCCGACGAATGCGACAACAGCCACCAGCGCCAGACCCGCTCCTGGCGAGACGCCCACGACCCAGAACATCCAGCTCCCCACCAGGCTGCCCGTCAGACCGAGGATGATGTCCCACCGGAGCCCATAGCCGCCTCGTTCCATGACGAACCCGGCCAGCCAGCCTGCCAGTGCGCCTACGAGGACCAACATCGCGAACATGGCGAAATTCATCGCGCGCCCCTCCTTCACTGCGTTATGGCTCACCTGCATCACGTCACGTCCGTTTCCCCGTCTTACGGGCAGCGCCCAGAGGCGAGACGCGAGCGGTACGTGACCCTCACCCGTGACTCTACTCGGCTTGATGCTCCGCGCCCATGGGACCTTAGTCCCACCTCACACCAGGGCGATCTCAACGGCGTCGTCTGAAGAGCTTGTCTTCGATCCCGAGGACGGCCAAGGTCTCGGGATTCGCCTGGCCCGTGACTCTGAGTCCGTGCTCTCGCTGGAAGGCGCTCAGCGCCGACGCGGTCTCGAAGCGCATGATCCCGTCGATCGGACCTGGTTCGTAGCCGAAGCTTCTGAGTGTCTCCTGCGCACGCGTCATCTGGCTCCGGTACCGCGTGGACAGATCTGCCAGCGGACGATCGACGCTGGCTGGCACCTCCCCGGCCTCTACGCTCTGCCCGGTGGGGCCGGCCACCATGTAGACCCAGGCGCCCAAGCTCAAAGCGGCCAGCGCGGAGGCGATCAGAAAATGGGGATGGAATATGCGAATCACGAGCCGTGCATCATCGGGGGCGGGCCGCGTAAACTTCGGTCCGCTGGACCGTGGTTCGCGTCGACCACGGCCCGGATCGCATCGAGCAGGTCGCGCTCGTCGAATGGCTTACGCAGGTACGCTGCTGCCCCAGAGCGCGCGATGCGGTCGCGGGTCAGGGCATCGTGATAGGCCGTGATGAAGATGATCGGCATGGCGCGGTGGGTCACTACTAAGCGCTCCTGCAGCTCGAGCCCGGTCATTCCCCCGAGCTGGATATCCAGGATGAGACAAGCCGTGCGGCCCACTGCAGACGAGTCGAGAAAATCGCGGCCCGACGCGAACGTTTCCGTGGCGTAGCCTGCTAACCGCACTAATCGACGGACCGCCCGGCGAACCGAGGGATCGTCATCCACGATGGAAATCAGCGATTGTGTGCTGGCCACGGATTCATAGGGCTCATCGAGAGTCTACGGGACGGTGGGCATGGCCGATATTGGACTTAGGTCTACTGCCGTCGGCGTGGGAATTTGATGCCCGAAAAGGGACGATGGGACGATCAGGACTTCGCCGCGATCACACCCCCCTGGTCAGCCAGCCGGACCAGCTCGGCGACCGAGCCAGCCCGCATCTTGGCCATGACCCGGCCCCGATGCGCTTTGACCGTTTTCTCCCCGATGCCGAGGTCGAAAGCGATCTGCTTGTTCAGCCTCCCGGTGACAACCAGCGCGAAGACCTGCGCTTCCCGGGGGGTCAGGCTCTTGATGCGGCTGTGGATTTCCCTGGCTCTGGCTTGGTCCTGTCGCATCTGAAGGGCCTTGGTCACGGCCCGCTCGACGGCACCCAGGAGCTCCCGGTCGGTCACGGGCTTCGTGAGGAAATCGACGGCCCCGCCTTTCATGGCCTTGACGCTCCCGGCGATGTTCCCGTGACCCGAGATGAAGACAATGGAGACTCGATGGCCCGCTGCCGCGAGGGCCTCCTGCAGCTCCAGCCCGGTCAGACCGGGCATCTGCACGTCAAGAAGCAGGCAGCAGGGATCCTCCGGCTGGAGACGGGCCAGGAACTCGTGGGCCGAGGCGAATGCTTCAACCTCGTACCCGGCAGCCTTGACGAGCCGTGCCAGACTCTTCCGCACCGACGGCTCATCATCCACGATGGACACCAGCGCCCCCGGGGGCGGGCTCATGGCTCTTCGTCACTGATGGGCAGCGTGAACGAGAATGTCGCTCCGCCGTCCGAGTTGTTGCGGGCCTCCAGGCGCCCGGCGTGGGACTCAACAATGGAGCGCGCGATCGCCAGTCCCATGCCCAGTCCCTCGGGCTTCGTCGTGTAGAATGCGCGGAAAATCTGGTCCGGCTCGACCCCGCCGATTCCGACCCCGGAGTCGCGCACGGCCACCCGGATCGCCGCCGAACTTTCCAGAGTCGTCCGGAGCAGGAGAGTCCGGTCACGAGTGCCTGACTCCTGGATGGCGTCCAGGGCGTTGAGGACCAAGTTCAGGACCACCTGCTGGAGCTGCACCCGGTCCCCCCGCACTGGAGGGAGGCCGGGGACCAGCTCGAGCCGGATCGAGACTTTGCGCATGACCGCATCGCCGCTCACGAGGCGCGCCACTTCGCTCACCATCTCGTTGACGTCGAGAGCCCTGAACTCGACCTCGCCCGGCTTGAGAAGACCTCGCAGCCGGTGGATCACCTCGCTGGCTCGCTTGTCATCCTCGACAATATCCTTCAAGATCTCCTGCACCTCTTCGAGGTCCGCCGGCATGGCCGCGAGAAGCCGCTGTGCCGCCTGCGCATTGCTGAGGATCGCGGTCAAGGGCTGGTTCAACTCATGAGCCAGCGACGTGGTGAGTTCGCCGACCGTCGACACCCGGGCGACGTGGCTCAGCTCCTGGCGGAGCCGCTGCATCTCCAGTTCCGTCCGCCCGCGCGACAAGACATTGGCGAAGACCTCGCCGAGGAGCTGGAGCCGCTGCACGAGCTCGTCCTGCCACGCGCGCTCGGCCCTGAGGGTGCTGAAGGCGAGCGCCCCCACGACCCTGCCCGCGACCTTGAGCGGGACGTCGACTTGCGACTTGATACCCAACCCGAGGTATGTCCGTCGGTCCAGTGCCGCTTTCTCCTCGGGGAGCTCCTCGACCCGCGAGAAGCGAACCACTTCACCCTCCCGCAACCGGGCCACCACCCAAGGCAGCCCTGCGAGGCGAACCGCCGACGGCGCGGGCGCCGCCCCCTCCGCCACCCATGCGTGCGTGATCTGGGCGGTCTGGCTGTCCGGGGAGAACTCTGCCAGGCTGCCCCAATCGACCTTGAGGAAGTCGACGATCCGGCGAAGGCTCTGCTTGATCTCGCGATCCACATCGGCCGCCAAGACCCTGCTGAACGCAGCCGTTTGCTCCGACAGAAAGGTCTCGAAGCGCAGTTGGTCTTCGAGCGGCTGGTCCACAAGTTTGCGCCTCAGCGTGCTGGCGATCCACATGGTCTTCGAAAACCAGGAGAAGCCCGCCGTCATACCGCCACCGTGGGGACATTCTAGCCCGGGACCGACCTATCATGATTTCTTCGGTCTTGCCCGCCCCTGTTCCCCCCAGACGCTCTGGGTCTCATGAGACCAAGGTCCTTGGTCTGAGACGGACTGACATAGCCATCCGGTGACTTCCTACGGGTGTTTATCCTGAGATCGCCATAAGACGCCTAGGCGGCCTTGGCCTAGCCCTTCCGCCTTGACCCTTTCTTGGCCTTCTTGGGCCGTGCTCCGGCCTTCTGGGCGGCTTTCCCAGAGATATCCGCTGGCTTCTCCGAGAGTAGATGGGACACAGCTTCCTCAAAAGCGAGGCGATAGAGAGACGGGGCCTTGCTGTGTCTGCCAGTGTGCTTCTTCACGTGCCAGGTCCAACGTCAACGGCCCTTGTTGCCCCTGGTGCGTACGTGGGGTGCCGCCCTCGCCTCATAACCCAGCCGCCGCGCCCCCCATACGTTCTGCACGCTCTTCGGCCTGCCGGACGCGCCGTGAGAGTGTCACCAAGAGGGATTGGGTCAACCCGGGCACGTCCTTGAGAAGCACAGAGAAGTGCCGGCGGCTGATCACGAGGAGGCGGACCGGTGTCTCCGCGACGATTGTGGCCGAGCGAGGGCCTCCATCCAGCAGGCTCATCTCGCCGAAGAACGCTCCGGGCCGCAGAGGCCCTCGCTTCTCCGTGGCCACGTCGACGCTCGCGGTTCCGTCGAGGATGAGGAAGAACTCGTCGCCGGGCTCGCCAGCACGGGTAAGCATGGTCCCGGCCGGGGCGTCGAAGACCCGTGCGATCCTGGCGATGCTCCGGAGTTGCCGCTGGCTGCATTCCTCAAAAATCCGGACTTCCTTGAGTCGCTCGATCTTGTCCCCCTGCTTGACCGTGGGCCCGGACGAAACGGGTTCCAGTCGAGCCTTGGGATCGTAGGAGATCGAGCCGTCCATCATCCGGCTGACGAGTTCCACGGGGATCCTCCTGTCCGGTTCGCGCATGCCCCCCACGCCGGACCGCCCACGCAACACTGCCCCTGAGTGCCTTGCAGCCTATCACTCAATCACCGCCTCCGCTGCACCAGCAGCGACGGGGAGGACGAGGAATGGGCCGCCAGCGTTCCGATAGCGCAGTGCGGCTAGCGATGGCATGCAAGGTGCTGTAGCTTTGCCAGTCCAGAACACGTCGTCGGACTATCAATGGGGTTCGGAGCCACGGGAGGGCCAGTCATGCCTGTCTACGAGTACTACCGTGACAAGTGCAAGCGTAACGTAAGAGTCACCCTCTCGATCAGCGAGCACAACAAGGCTAAGGTCGCATGTCCCCGGTGCGGCAATAAGGCGCTTCGCCCGTTGGTGAGCACGTTCTTTTCTCAGACGTCACGCAAGTCCTGACTGGATCTGTTCACACCCTTGCTCCGCGCGGTCAGCGCCGCGGTGCTGCCCAAGGGCTGGTCGCGCTCGCATGCCGGTAGGCACTCCTCCCCGCTCCTGATTCCCCCGGCCTCCGCTTTTACGCTAGGCTGGGGAGGGGTGACCGGGACGGCACCTGGGATAGGTCAACCTCACCGGTGCTGACCTCGGACACCAATCCCAAGCGTAGTCGAGGGATGCGGCGATGACACACGAGAAAGAGATTCACATGAGCGCTGCGAGCCAGCCCATCGAAGTCACAGAACGGGGGCGAAGCCTCAAGTTCGGGCACGATAGTGCCTTCCAGCGCGAGCTTCGGCGGCGGGTCGAGGAGCATTTCCGAACCACCGGCCGAGGGCAACGCGACTGTTGGCAGATGTATGTGAAGACGGCGATCCTTCTCGCCGGCTTCGCGGGCTCGTATGTCCTGCTGGTATTCGGGGCCCAGACGTGGTGGCAGGGCCTACTACTGGCCATGCTGCTCGGGTTGTTCGCGGCCGAGATCGGGTTCAACGTTCAGCACGACGGCGGCCATCACGCCTATTCGAACCTCCCCTGGATCAACAAGCTCATGGCGATGACGTTGGAGTTGATTGGAGGCAGCTCCTACCTGTGGCGCTGGAAGCACGTCGTGCTCCATCACACATACGTCAATATCACCGGTCATGACACCGACATCGACCTCGGCCCGCTCGCCCGGCTGACACCGCATCAGGAGCGGCGGAAGTATCACCGTTGGCAACATCTCTACCTCTGGCCACTCTATGGCTTGTTGGCCATCAAGTGGCAACTTGTTGATGATTTCCGCAAGCTCATCGGCGGCCGGATCAGTAACCAGCCATTCCCTCGCCCCACGGGCTGGGAGCTGGTCATCTTCGTTGCCGGCAAAGTGATCTTCTTCAGCGTGGCTTTCGGGATCCCGCTGCTGTTCCACTCCGTCGGAGTCGTCCTCTTTTACTATGTGGTCGCCGGGCTGGTGGCGGGTATGGCACTGAGTGTGGTATTCCAAGTGGCGCACTGCGTGGAAGAGGCGGAGTTTCCGCTGCCCCCAGCGATTGCCGGGCGCATCGACCACGCGTGGGCAATCCATCAGGTAGAGACGACGGTGGACTTCGCCCGGCGTAGTCGAGTAGTCACGTGGCTTGTTGGCGGCTTGAACTTTCAGATCGAACACCACCTGTTCCCACGGATCAGCCATGTCAATTACCCGGCGATTGCGAAGCTCGTGGAACAGACCTGCCGAGACTTTGGAGTCAGGTACACGGAGTTCAAGTCCTTCCGCGCAGGTATCGCGTCGCATTTCCGGTGGTTGCGACGGATGGGGAGGCCGAACGCGACCGGATGACATGACCTGCACAGCCGCAACTGCTCTCCCAATAGAACCTGCTGGCCGTAGCAGAAGTGATGAACCCCTGCCAGCATACACGTGTACGAACTGCGGCAAGAGGTCATCCACAACCTGCAAGTCCTGTGGCGCGCACGTGAAGCGTGCACTGAATGAATCTGCTGACATGATTACTGGAGGCATCCATGGCTGATGGCACGTTTGTTCAGATCGCTCCGGTCACCCTTCCCATTGCTCAGGGGACGGTCAGGGGGACGGTGATCACTGCCGTGTACGCGCTCGACAGTCTCGGGAACGTATGGAAGCTCATGGATCACCTCGGTCAGAAGTGGATGCGTGTGACCGCTGAGCGTGAGGGCTAGCCCGATAGAAAGACGCCCCTGTCCAACGCAGCGGAAATGGAACTGCTTGACAGGATCGAGGCGCGACTCGAAGATACGAGCCCCAGCTACAGACGGTGTCGCTTCCCGGCAGCATCGAAGAGGAGAGAAGACGGAGGTGCGACATGATGCCCACCGTCGCGGTCTGCGTCTCCTGCTCCCATAAGATCGAGGAAAAGGAGAAATCCCGAGGATCGCGATCGGAACCATCCAGCGAGAACCGCGTGGGGTCTTCATCGCACTTGCCTTCCCGAGGGCCAACGACAGTGAAACGCCAGCCGATCGCAACTGTTGTCTAGGCTCGGCGTCGACCGTTCGACGTCGACAGGGCGGGCACCTACTCATCGCCCACGACAGTGGGGGCGCTCATGCCCGCGCCTGATGATTGCAGCAGATCAGGCCAGGCGCCACCGCGCGAGTGACGCCCGTGCATCACCCCCACGCTGATCTGGGAGGATGGTCAAATCGAGTTGGGTCACCCCGGAGAGTTCGACATGGTAGTCTTCGACCTCTCGAATCGCGGCAGGAGGGCTGAAATTCCACTGCTGGCGGAGGATTTCCTTGAACGATTCGCCACCGTCAGGCGACCACGACAAGGCGAACTCTTGCGTCCGTGCGACGTCAGGTTCTATGAAGAGCAACCAGATGCGCCTCACCCATTGCGGCCTATCGAAGATCAGCCTGATGGTTTGCTGTCCCGGTTGTGCGGCTCGCCAACCGGGTTCTGCTCCGGGCACTAGGGCTGACTCGATGGGATGCGCAGTATCCTCAGAGGTGACCTCGACCTGGGCCAAGCCCTCCAAGTCCAACCAATCTCGGTCGGGGAGCGAAGAATCTTTGGGAACTGGAGTGACTACGCGTTTACGCATCGTCATATCTCAAGGGGGTCTCGTGTGCTGTCCGCCGTAAACACCGTGTCCTCTGTCAACTTTCGCAACGGAGCGCCGCCACGTTGCCGGCCGATGGCTGCGTTTCGGCGCCGTGAGTCGTTACTCGGCCAGCACACTCGCGAGCACCATCTTCAGCGTCGACACGTCGACCGGTTTCCTGAGGTAGGCGTACGCGCCTTGCCGTGTGGCGTCGCCCTGGGTGTCAGGATTTCCGTGCGAGGTGAGCAGGATGACCGGTAGCTCCGGCTCTTCTTCATGGAGAATGCTCAGGAGCTCCAGCCCCGTCATGGAGGGCATGACGAGATCTGTGATGACGACCCTCGGATGGACCGCCGACACCATGTCGAGCGCTGCCCTTCCGTCAGGCGCCGTCTCGACCTCGTAGCCCCATGCGACGAGCAGCGCCTGGAGCCCTGCCAGGGCCGACGGGTCGTCCTCGGCGATGACAATCCGCGACATCATACGCTCCCTCTCAGCCGCCGGACTCAGGCGGCACACCCGTGATCGGACTCACGACATTCACTCTCCTCACCCAAGAAGAAACAAATGCATCGCCCGTGCCACAGGCGGAAGCACGCGAAGTAGCTCTTCGACGGGTCTTTGTCTCTCATAGCCCCGGTCAGCCCCAGCAGGGGTACGGGTCGCTCTTTCCGCACGCCCAGTAGGCTTTACACGCGGGCGGTCAAGTTGCCGTCTGTCCTCTTTCGCTTCTCCGGCGCCCCGTCCTGTTCTTGTCGACCCCTTCGCGCGTTCTTGGAATCAGCTCTCACTCACCAATTCGCCGAACGGGACGACTTCAGAGCCGCCTTCATGAAGGCGCCGGACCGGGAAGAGCCCGCCTGAGGCGGGCTCTTCCATTTCCGCTCTTGCCTGCTTCCCGCTGATGGAGTAATGCAAGGCCGTCCGGGCCGCAATGCATCCCTGATCACGTCAACGGGCTACTGGTCTGCGGCCTTCAAACGAAGATCTCCCAACGATTCCAAGCCTCGCGTGGGCGAATCGGCTATCCGGCCGCCTCCTTCATGATCGCCTCGATCGTGGCCTCGACCTCTTGGGCCACGCCCTGGAGGCCCGGGGTCGAGTACAGTTCGAGCATCGCCGTGGGCTTGATGGTCGCCAGTTTGGTCACACCATCCTCTTCGTAGACCGAGATTCGGCAGGGCAGCGCCGTCGAGATCTCGAGGTTGGCCTCGAGCACCTTCTTGGCCTGGTGCGGGTTGCAGACCTCGAAGATCCGGCATTCCCGGGCGAACTCCACCCCCTTCTTGGCCATGGTCGTCTTGAGATCGTGGATCCCCATCACGCCAAACTTGTGACGCGCGACGGCCTCCTCGAGATCCTTCGCAACCTCGGCGACCGGCTTCCTCGACTCAACGATGTGCAGCATGAGCATCCTCCGTGTGCCTTTCGGCCATGTAGTACAGGATGGGAACCGCCATCCGCGAGAGCAGCGTCGATGCGACCTCGCCCGCCATGAGCGACAGTGCCAGGCCCTGGAAGATCGGATCGAACAGAATCACCGAAGCGCCCACCACCACCGCGGCCGCCGTGAGCAGCATGGGGCGGAAGCGGACCGCGCCGGCGTCGACTACCGCCTCGGCGAGGGGCATCCCCTGGGCGCGCCGTAGCTCGATGAAGTCCACGAGGATGATGGAGTTGCGCACGATGATTCCGGCGCCGGCGATGAACCCGATCATGGAGGTCGCGGTGAAGAACGCGCCGAGGAGGCCGTGGGCGGGCAGGATGCCCACGAGGGTGAGCGGGATGGGCGCCATGATGACCAGCGGTGTCCTGAACGACCGGAACCAACCCACCACCAGGATGTAGATCAGGACCATGACCGCACCGAAGGCGATGCCCAGGTCGCGGAACACCTCGTAGGTCACCTGCCACTCACCGTCCCACTTCATCGACACGCGGTCCGTCAGAAAGGGCTGACCGGCGACGTATCTCGTCATGGGGCCTCCGTCGGCGAGCGTGATCTGATCGAGATCGCGGTTCATCCTGGCAATCGCGTAGACCGGGCTCTCTTCCCCGCCGGCGACGTCCCCGGTGACGTAGACAACGCGCTGGAGGTTCTTCCGGTAGACGAACGGCGGCTGGACTGTGGCCTCCACGCGCGCCAGCTCGGAGAGCGGGACCAGCACTCCGCCGGCCCCCTGCAGCTTGAGCGCCTGGAGCGCGTCCGCCCCGCTCCGCTGCTCCCGCGCGAAGCGCAGGAAGACGGGCACGTCTTCCTTCTCCGCAGGCAGATGGGCGAGACCGCGGCTGGTCCCGCCGAGAGCCACGCGCAGCGCCTCGACCATCTGCCCGGTCGAGATCCCGTAGAGCGCGGCCTTCTCCTTGTCCACGACGAAGCGGTAGCCGGCCTGCGGGTCTTCCACGTACCAGTCGACATCGACCACGCCCGGCGTCCGCTCGAACGTCTGGAGGACTCGACGAGCCACATCGAGCTGAGCCGCACGATCGTCACCGTAGACCTCCGCGACAAGGGTCTGGAGCACCGGCGGACCTGGAGGCACCTCCGCGACCTTGATCCGCGCTCCTGACGCAGCGGCGATTTGCTGGAGGCCCGGCCTCACGCGGCCGGCGATGTCGTGGCTCTGCGAGCGTCGACGCCACTTCGGCTGCAGGTTGACCTGAATGTCGGCGACGTTCGGTCCCTGGCGCAGCGGCGGGAAATAGTGCCGGATCAGTCCGTTGAAGTTGTACGGCGCCGCGGTGCCCACATAGAGCTCCAGATCGACGACCTCGCGGTCAGTCGCCAGACGGTCGGCCAGCTCACGGGTCACGCGCGCGGTTTCCTCGAGCGTGGTCCCCTCGGGCATGTCCACGATCACCTGGAACTCGCTCTTGTTGTCGAACGGCAGCATCTTCACGCGGACCAATTTAAAGAACACGAGCGAGCAGGCGGCCAGCAAAAGGAGCAACATGGCGGCGAGGAACAGGGAGCGGCGTTTCCAATTCCGGATGAGTGGGGCCATGATGCGGCGGTACAACCGCGTCGTCCAGTCGTCGTCCTCAGATTTCACCGTCGGGGCGCCTTCGCGCCCAACGGTCGGGGAGCCACCAGGCGCGGACGCATCAGGGCCGAGCAGCCGAGTCGCAGCCCACGGAGAGACCATGAACGCGATGAAGAGCGACAGCAGCATGGCCGCCGACGCGCCTACCGGGATGGGACGCATGTACGGGCCCATGAGCCCGCCGACGAAGGCCATGGGCAAGATGGCGGCGATCACCGCGAAGGTGGCGAGGATCGTGGGATTGCCGACCTCGTCCACCGCCTCCACCGCCACCATCGCGCGAGCGCGCCCGCGATTCTGCGGCAGATGGAAGTGGCGCGCGATGTTCTCCACGACCACGATCGCGTCGTCGACCAGGATTCCGATGGAAAAGATGAGCGCGAACAGCGTCACGCGGTTCAGGGTGTAGCCGTAGAGGTAGTAGAGGAAGAGCGTGAGGGCGAGCGTGACGGGAATGGCGATCAGCACGACGAGCGACGCCCTGATACCGAGGAAGACCGCGATCAGCACGGTGACCGACAGCGTCGCGAGCAGGAGATGCTTGAGGAGCTCGTTGGATTTCTCGCTCGCCGTCTCGCCGTAGTTGCGCGTCACTGTGACGTGCACGTCGCCCGGGATGAGGACCCCGCGTGCAGCCTCGACCTTGGCGAGCACCCGCTCCGCGATCACGACGGCATTCGTGCCCTTCCGCTTGGCCACCGACAGCGTGACAGCGGGCATCGCCTGCCCCGGCTGCGACCCGGGGCCGCCGCGGCCGCCCATCATCAGCACGTACTCCCGCGGCTCCTCAGGCCCGTCGTCGACTGACGCCACGTCTCTCAAGTACACGGGCCGGGCTCGCGAGACGCCGATGACGAGACTCCCCAGTTCCGAAACGGTGGAGACAAAGGTCCCTGCATCCACCAGGTACTCGCGGTTGCCTCGCGCGAAGCTCCCGACCCGCTGCTCGCGATTGGCCTCGCTGAGCGCCGAGAGCACGGTCCCGGGCGCAACACCGAACCCTGCCAGGCGGTCGCGGTCCAAGGTCACGCGTAGTTGGCGGCGAAGGCCGCCGATGAGCCGCGTCTCCGAAACCTCGGGGACCGCTTTGACCTGATCGTCGAGCTGGGCCGCGATGCGCCGCAGCGTGAACGGATCGAGGCGCTCGCTCCACAGCGTGAGGGTGAGGATCGGCACGTCATCGATGGAGCGGGGCTTGATGAGCGGTTGAGAGGCGCCGGGCGGAATCAGGTCGAAGTTCGAGGAGAGCTTGTCGTGGAGCTTGACCATGCTGCGCTCCTGGTCCTCGCCCACGTAGAAGCGGACGATGGCGACGCTGGCCCCGGGCTGGCTGATCGAGTACACGTACTCGACACCGGGAATCTCCCGGAGCTTCTTCTCCATGGGAATGGTGACCCGCTCCTCCACCTCCTTGACGCTCGCGCCCGGCATCTCCACGAAGACGTCGGCGAACGGCACTACGATCTGCGGCTCCTCCTCGCGCGGCGTCGCGAGCACCGCGAACAGGCCGAGGAGCAGCGAGGCCAGAATCACGAGCTGCGTGAGCTTGGAGTCGATGAACGCTCGCGCGATGCGGCCCGCAAAACCGAGCCGCTCGGTCATCGACGGATCTCCACGCGACCGCCGTCGGCGACCCGCTCCGTGCCCTCGATCACCACGCGCTCCCCGGCGTTGAGTCCAGACAGAATCTCCACTCGAGCCCCGCCCCGCTCCGCTGCGGTGACGAGCCGAAACCGCGCGACGTTCTGATCATCGACGACGTAGACGCCCGTGAGCTGACCCCGGTCGACGAGCGCGGTCGCGGGCACCAGCAACGCCTTCCGCTCGCCCGCGGGGAAGCGCGCGCGACCGAACATGCCGGAGCGCAACCCCGGCCGCGCGGGCAGGTCCAGCTTCACGGTGACGCTCCGGCTGGCCGGATCCGCGGCGGGAATCATCTCGGCTACTCGCCCCTCGAGCGTCGGCGCGACCGCGTCAAGCACAACCGGCGCCGTCTGACCGAGCCGGACGCGGCCCACCGCCGATTCCCCCACCTGCGTCTCGAGCCGGTAGTGACGGGGATCATCGAGCACGAGCAACGGCTGTCCGGGTACCGCAAGATTGCCAGGCTCCACCCGCCGCTCCACCACCACGCCGCTCTCCGGCGCCGCGATGCGGGTTTCGCCGAGCGCGATCTGCGCGCTGTGGAGGTCCGCACGCGCCTGCTCGATGCGCTGCAGGGCCTGGTGTTGCCGCGCCGTGACCGCCAGGATACGGGCGCGTGCCTGTTCGACGGCAGCCGCCGCGCTCTTGCGCCTGGCATCCGTGCCCTCGTACTCCTGCGCGCTGATCAGCTCCTTGTCGAAGAGCTGGCGGTAGCGGGTGGCAGTCGCGTCCGCGTAGCGAGTGTCGGCTTCAGCCGACCGCAGGCCCGCCTCGGCCTCCGCGAGCGTTCGGGTGATCTCGTCGAGAGCCATCCGAGCCTCCGCGAGCGCGGCCAGCGCGCGGTCCGATCGAGCTCTGAGGTCCCGGTCGTCCACGACGACAAGGAGCGCGCTCTGCTCGACGAGATCCCCCTCCCGCCCTCGGACTTCCCGCACGTACCCCTGGACCTTGCTGGCGATCAGGGTCTGCGTCCTGGAACGCACCGTGCCCACGGCCTCGATGACCTCGTTCACCGGCTCGACGACCGCCGCCCCCACCCGGATCCCCTGCGCGACCGGCGCTTCCGCTCTGGACACCTCGGGGGTCTCGTGTCCGCATGCCGTCGAGAGCACGAGCGCCACGAGCCATACGCTCCACCGCCCGACGTCGCCCAGAGCCGATCTCATGCGAGCACCTCGAACTCGATCAGGAGCTGACCGGTGATGCGCGTCTGCCGGGCTGCCTCGCCTCGCTCCTGACGCCGAGCTTCTTGAGCACGTCCTCCATCAAGCACCAGCGCGTCAGCGCGGACTGGAAGAGGTTCAGGCCCACAAAGAGGGTGAATAGCAACCAGTACCGGCTGTGCACGAAACCGAGCATCACGCTCACCGTCACGAAGGTCCCGGCGATGAGACGGATCCAGCGCTCCAGCGACATGATTGCCTCCTTGCGCGCGCGGCGGGCGCGTCAATAGCCCGCCCTCAGGGGAGCGAGCAGTGCTCCATGCAGTTGACGAGATCCCGCAGACGCGGTTCGCGCAGCCGATAGGTCACATACCCGTTCGCCCGCACGGCCGTCACGAGCCGGTGCATGCGCAGGATGCGCAACTGCTGCGAGACGATGGCCTGGGGCGCCCGCAGCCGGTCGGCGAGGGCGTTGACCTGCATCTCGCGCTTGCAGAGGATGGCCACGATGCGCAACCGCAGCGGGTGCGCAACGGCCTTCAGGATCTCGGCGATCTGCGCCGCCTTCTCGACATCGTCGGCAACCGGCGCCCTGCTGCGAACCCGTGATGTGAGTTCCATGGATGTAGAGATATCACTATATAGTGACCCGTGTCAACAAGAAAACATCGGGGAAGCGGACCAACAACAACCTAGCTTTACACAGGCGTTGCCTCTGTTCCCTTCGAATCCGTCATACCGCCCCATTGATGTGCCGGAATGCGCTGGAAGGTGCCCGAGTTGGCCACAAATCTGGGCACAAACTCACATCCGAGAAAAATCCGTGATGGGCAAGCGCTTGAAAAGAGTGGGGGGCAGGACGGGATTGAACCGCCGACAGCAGGATTTTCAGTCCTGGAACTCAGTTCGTGTAAGTACGCGGAAGTGTTTGATACGGAATAAGAGACTCCCGACGGGGTCGTGGGCTGGAGTGCCCTGAAGTGATCTGGAATGAGCCTGGCTTGGGCACAATTTGGTCACAAACTGGTCGCTTATCGGCTCACCTCATCGGCTCGCGCCAGCAGCGACGGTGGAACCGTCGGCCTCAGCGCTTTCACGGTCTTCATCGTGGCGGCGCGCAATAAGTGCGAAGGGTCCGGCGCCTCACCGGCGCGCGGCACCGTGCGCCGGTGAGGATGCCTACCAGACCAACGAAGGCAGCTGGTTCCAGGCCATCGTCGAGGGGTTCCGCGCCGGGTACCGGCCCGGCGGAGAGCCGCGACGCGTCCCCGTGCCGACGGCGCCGGCCGCCGGTACGCACGAGGCGCTTGACATCCCGAGTGCGCGGGTTTCTCATCCTCCGGACACATGACAACCCGGCGGCCGGTGCCACGGCCGCTCCAAAAGGCGGCCGCCATGCATAGAGGATTGTTGATCGCTCTTGGCTTCGCAGCTTGCCTGCCCATCGTGCAGGTGGGGAGCCCCCCACGCGCCTCTGCCCAGGACGTGAAGCCGCTCCGGGTCGTCTCGGAGCAGACGGTCAAGGGCTTCGCGTTCCCCGAGACCGTCACCTACGACCCCCAGGCCAGAGTGCTCTACGTGAGCGAGTTCGGTTCCGAGCTGAAGCCGGCGGAGAAGGACGGCAAGGGTCGGATTAGCCGGGTTTCGCTGACGGGCGAGGTTTTGGACAAGCAATTCCTCCCGGCCGCGGGCGATGTCCTTAACAAGCCGAAGGGCAGCTGGGTAGTGGGCAACCGACTGTGGGTCACGGACATCGACGTGGTCTGGGTCTTCGACCTCAAGACACGTCGCGGCAAGAAGCTCGCCCTGCCCGGGATCCAGTTCGCCAATGACCTGGCGGTCATGGGGAACGCGCTCTATGTCAGCGACAACCGGGCGGATCAGCTCTACCGGGTTGAGCCGGCCGACTTCCTGGAGATGAGCGGCGAGCCGAAGGTCACCCGCGTTTTCCAGGGCAAGTCGATCAATCCGAACGGCATCTATCCGGCCAAGGACGGCTCGCTCCTGATGGTGGGCTTCATGTCGGCCGAGCAGCCACGCGGCATCTACTCGATGAATGCCGCTGGCGAGATCAAAACGCTGGCCGCCGCCGTGGGCCGGTTGGACGGCCTCTATGAGATGGAGGACGGGACCCTGCTGATCACGGAATGGAACTCGGGCGCGCTCCTCCGCTAGAGCGTCAAGGGCACCGAGACGCTCGCGAAGGGCTTCAAGGGCCCCGCGGACTTCTGCGTCGTCCCCGAGGCCAACGGGTTCCTGGTGGTCGTGCCCGACTTGGTACAGGGCGAGCTGCGGCTGGTGCGCCTCGCCAGGTAGCGCGCTACGCGCTGAGCGAGACTGTCCGTCGTCGGCACCTTTGGGACTCCGTGAGCCTGCACGGAACCGATAGGTCGCCGGTCAGCTCGCCCCGGCTGCCCGGCATGCCTGCGGACCAGTTGTAGCGGACCCCTTGGGCCTGCGTACGGCGTTGTTGGGCCGCCCGTCGTCGGAGAATGACGTCGCGCCGGCGTGCCACGCTCAGCGGCCATGAAGATGGTCGGCCACAAGACGGAGGCGATGTACCGGCGCTAGGAGTTGTGAGACCGAAGGGCTTCCACGCTCTTCAGGTTGCCGTGCGGCGGCTTCACGCTTAGCCGGCGGGTGGCAGGCCAATCGCGACAAAATCTTCCTGCGTGTGGATCCAGCCCTTCTTGCCGTCAATACGGACCTTGAGCCACGGCTCGTCGCCGAACCTCATGCCGATGAGAACCAGTACCAACGCGATGAGCGAGATCGGGAGCCCAAGGGTCACCCCCTTCGTGATCACGAAGACAAACATTGCGTGCGGCTCCTGACGCTCAGGAAGAGGGTAGGCAAGGGCCGCTTTCTTGACAAAGCCTAATCCTCGGGGCTATCTTCGGCGCACCAAGGAGGGCGAGTCATGGCGATCGTATTGCCGCAATCCGTGAAGAAGATTCTCCAGGATAAGGCCTACGGGCACGTCATCACGTTCAACGCGGATGGAAAACCGCAGGTGACGATGGTCTGGGTGGACGCCGACGGCGACGAGGTGCTCTTCAACACCGCCGAAGGCCGGCTCAAGCCAAAAAACCTGCGCCGCAACCCTCGCATCATCATCTCCGTGCAGGATCGCAACGATCCCCAGTCCTCTATGGTCTTCCATGGAAAGGCCAGCGTGACTGAGGCTGGCGCGGACGAGCACATCGACAGGCTCGCGAAGCGCTTCTTGGGCGTTGACAAGTACCCGTTCCGTCGGCCTGGAGAGAAACGACTAGTCGTGCGGACCAAGGTTGATCGGATCGGCGGCTACGGTCCCAAGATGCAACCCTGGACGTAAACACCGCGATCTGAGGGCCCTCCTCTCAGAAACGTCTGACGGGCTTCTGCGGTGCCATCACTTTGATGTCGCTCCGTGTACCGGGGCTTCTTCATCGACGATCCTCCCGTCGTTCAGAGGACCGCAGGTGGTGCCCGTCCTCAAGTCAGAAACGGTCCAGCCTTTCGGGGGCAGGTCCGCTCGACCAAGTTCAGGGTGAGTTCCTACCACCTGGCCCCATAATGCGTCTCAGCCGAGCGATCCCAGCTCCGCCTACGCCAGCCAGAAACGGCATGTCCGACTCGCGGTACATCGTCGTGGCGGTGCTGGACCCGTCCTCCAACAGGAGCCACCTCTGCGCACTCGCGGTCGCCAGCGTGCCGAATGATGCAATGAGTAGCGCGACTATCATCAAGAGGTATCTCATGGGTTTTGAGTTCTGCCGCTGCTAGCGTTACGACGCTGCGGACCATCCGTGACAGTCATTGGATGATCTCGTCAGCCCGCTGCAGGAGCGATTGCGGGATCGTGAGGCCGAGCGCCTTCGCCGTCTTGAGGTTGATGACGAGCTCGAACTTCGTCGGCTGCTCGATCGGCAGGTCGGCCGGCTTGGCACCTTTGAGGATCTTGTCCACATAGATGGCCGCACGGCGGAACAGGTCGAGGTAATCGGTACCGTAGCTGATGAGAGCTCCGACCCGGGCGTACTCCTTCGCCGCAGCCATCATCGGCAGCCGGTGCATGAGCGCGAGATCGGCAATGCGCTGGCGGTCGGCGATGAATAACGTATTCTCTGCGAAGATGACAGCGTCGGTGCGGGCTCGCTTCATAGCCAAGAAGGCGGCATCAAGGTCTCTCGGACCCCGCACGCTCATGCCTTGCACCACTACCCCCAAGGACTTCGCGACGCTCTCTGCGTCGCGCGCAGAAAGCGCCGAGGAGCGATTCTCAGGATCTCGCAGGATGGCGACTCGAGAGGCACGCGGGATCAACTGCTTGAGGAGCTCAAACCGTTTCCCTGTCAGCTCACGGATCAGCGAAATCACACCCGTGACGTTTCCGCCCGGCCGAGCCAGACTTGCCACGAGCCCCAGCTCCACGAGGTCACCGCCCGTCGCCGTGACGATAGGGATCGAGTTCGTTGCCTGTTTGGCCGCGAGCGCCGCTTCGCTACCGGCGGTCACCAGGATGTCGACCTTCGCATCGATCAGCTCGACGGCCAGGCTTCGAAGTCGGCCCACCTGCCCGTCTCCCCATCGAGCCTCGAAGGCTACGGTCTGCCCTTCCACGTACCCTAGCTCGCGCAACCGCTCGCGAAACGACTTCCACCGGGCAGCACCGGCGGGGTCAGAAACGGCGTAGTCGAGAAGCCCGATCCGCCATACCTTCCCCGCTGGCTGCGCCTCAGCGGCGAACGGCGCGGCGAGGAGCACCGCCCCAGTGCCAGCAAGGAACATACGTCGGTCGATCAATGGGTCCCCTCGCAGTCTAGCGCGATGGGATATGGGGCGTGGAGTAACCGGGTCGGGTCCATGCAGGAGCCCTCCTCACTGGCTGGGCGGGAGTCTAGCCTGGATTATTCACGAACGATGAAAGAGAAGAGCCACCGAGTCCCCTGGAGGTGCTATAGAAGCGGTGTCGACGCGCTTCGCGGCACTCACACGAGGAGGCTCGATGGCTACAGAGTGTATAGCGCAGGTCACGTTCAAGTTCGAGCCCAAAAGCAAGCCGATCGTTGCCACCTTCGACACGGAGCACGCCAGCTCGGACGGCGGGGCGATCCTGCTCAAGGGGATCGACTCCCAGCTCGCGCTGACCAAGCGCTTGGCCGCGTGCCTGGCGGATGGTCGTCAGCCGGGCAAGGTCCAGCATCAGACGGTCGAGCTGTTCCGGCAGCGGGTCTTCGGCCTCGCCTGCGGCTACGCCGACTGCAACGACGCCGCCCGGCTGGCCGACGACCCGATCCACAAGCTCCTGGTCGAGCGCGATCCGCTCGCCGGCCCCGCCTTGGCCTCGCAGCCCACGCTCTCGCGGTTCGAGAACGCCGTGGGCCGGCGCGAGTTGATCGCCATGGGGCACGTCCTGGCCGATACGGTGATCGCGCACCATCGGCGGCGGCTGAAGGGACGGGCCGCCCGCATCACTATCGATCTGGATCCCACCGACGATCCCACCCACGGCCAGCAGGAGTTCACCTTCTTCAATGGCCACTACGACACCTGGTGCTACCTGCCGGTCGTGGCAACGGTGACCTTCAACGACGAGGCCGAGCAGTTCGCGGTCGCGGCGGTGTTGCGACCGGGCAACGCGCCGGCCAGCCTCGGGGCCCGCGGCCTCTTGCGGCGCCTGCTGGGAACACTGCGCCAGGCGTTTCCCACGACCACGTTCCGGGTGCGCCTGGATGGGGGTCTTGCGAGCCCCAAGGTGTTCGCGTTCCTCGAGGCCCAGCGGGTCGAGTACGTCGTGGGGATGGCGAGCAATGTGCGCCTGGAGAAGCGCGCCCGCCGCTTGATGGGCAAGGCTCGGATGCTCTCCAAGGCCACCGGCCAGACGGCGCACCTCTATGGGGAGACGCGTTACGCCGCCCGGACGTGGCGGCGCAAACGTCGGGTCATCATCAAGGCCGAAGTGGTGCGGCATCCGGGCCGCGACCCCAAGAACAATCCCCGGTTCGTCGTGACCAACCTCCCCGACGATCCCCAGACGGTCTACGAGCAGATCTACTGCCAGCGGGGCGACATGGAGAATCGGCTCAAGGAGCTGCACCACGGGCTGGAGCTGGACCGGACCAGTTGCTCCCGGTTTCTCGCCAACCAGTTCCGCCTCCTGCTCACCCTGGCCGCGTACGTCCTGTTCCAAGAGCTCCAGCGTCGCGCACACGGCACGGCCTGTGCCGACGCCCAAGTCCTCACGCTGCGGGAGCGGCTGATCAAGCTCGCCGCGTGGGTGGAGCGTTCGAGTTACGGGGTCGCGCCGACGGCGCGCGCGAGCTGACGCCAGGTCCGGAGCCACGGGAAGGTCGCTGGCAAGTGCAGGACGATCCGGCGCGCCGATCGGCCAACCCGCGACGCGGCGTGACCCCGGGACTGGTGTCATCGCGCGACCCATGCCGCGACGCTCCTCAAGACCGCACACGATCCATGCGCTCGGCGTCGAGCGACTCGAGGCGGCGAAACCTCTCGATCACCTCGCAACGCGCGTCTACGGTCCATTTCCGGCCGTCGGAGCCACGGAGACTGTGCGCTCATGAATAATCCAGGCTAGCAGACTCAGCGCCTCTCCGATTTGCTTGGGGGCCGCCCTGATCAAGCGACGCTGATTCCTGCGTAATTCCTAGGTAATTCCTGAGTAAAGCAAAGGGGCTAGCGGCTCTTACGTCCGCTAACCCCTACTCGTTGCTGGTTGCGGGGGCCCGCAACCACTTGCCGGCAAACAGGTCGCTCGAGTTCCGTTTCGAGGTGACGGCCTAAGCCATACTTCGCCCGACAGAACCTTCGTCGCTCCCGACGGGTAGAACCGGCGGTCCTCGCGAACGGCGCCAAGCGCGCAGCCGTTGAATTCCCACCTAAGCGGCGCAAGTCGCTCCGCGTGTAATTACTACGTACCCTCGGCCGCCGGCGTGGCCTCTCGGTCCTTGACCCCGTCCCGCTCGACAGACTACCCTCGTGCCACCGGTCCGACCGTCCCGGCCCGGCTCGCTTGG